>Ga0210043_1000056_pt1 | contig 126979 bp, 122 predicted proteins | sample CryGeymet201501t_FD_183990 | JGI IMG/M metagenome (GOLD analysis project Ga0210043, IMG submission 183990) | Groundwater microbial communities from Crystal Geyser aquifers in Utah, USA - Crystal Geyser metaG 2015-01t (SPAdes) (version 2) | ecosystem: Environmental > Aquatic > Deep subsurface >...
TCATACTTTACTGCTGTCGCTTGATTAGCTTCCACAGTAGTCTCCTCCCCAGAGCGAATTAAAAATCAATGCGCCAGCCGCAACCAAATGTCCCGTTGCATTTGACGCACCCTTTTACTACCCGATACCAAAACGCGGCAAATTGTCGCAGTGCGACGGCGACAAGTAAAGCCTCTATTCGTTCCAATACGGCCTATACCCGACTAATTCATTGGGGAAGGCCGTACGAAAACGGGGGCGATACTAGGAAAGAATGCATGTGCGCGATTTGATTTGGATCAAATTTCCACGCGACGATCCATGCGCTCAATCAGGAAGAGAGTGGAGCGGGTGAAGGGGATCGAACCCTCGTCACTTGCTTGGGAAGCAAGAGCTCTACCATTGAGCTACACCCGCATGGTGTAAAATGCGGCGCGGATTCTAACACGGACAAATGAATTGATAACGGTCAGCATCAATGGCGAGTCCCGCCAATTTCCCCATGCCATCAGCGTTATGGCGTTTATCGAGGCGATGGGTTATAGCGGCAAGCGCATCGCGCTGGAGCGCAACGGCGAAATCGTGCCACGCAGTACCTTCACCACCGCCCTATTGAACGACGGCGATCAGCTCGAAATCGTGGTCGCGGTCGGCGGCGGTTAACCCACATTCAGGAATTCAGCAATGAACGACAAACTCATCATCGCAGGAAAAAGCTATTCGTCCCGACTACTGGTCGGCACCGGCAAATATAAGGACTTCGCCCAAACGCGCGCGGCCATTGATGCCAGCGGCGCGGAAATCGTCACGGTAGCGATCCGCCGCACCAATCTGGGCCAGAATCCGAACGAGCCCAGTTTGCTGGATGCCGTGCCGCCGTCGAAATTCACCTACCTGCCGAACACTGCCGGCTGCTATACCGCCGACGATGCGGTGCGCACCCTGCGCCTGGCACGCGAGTTGCTGGACGGCCACTCGCTGGTTAAACTGGAAGTGCTGGGCGACCCGCAATCGCTGTATCCCAATGTGATCGAAACCCTCGCCGCGGCAAAGACGCTGGTGGCCGAAGGGTTCCAGGTGATGGTCTATACCTCGGACGATCCCATCATCGCCAAACAACTGGAGGATATCGGCTGCGTGGCGATCATGCCACTGGCCTCCCTCATCGGTTCCGGCATGGGCATTCTGAACCCGTGGAATCTGCAACTCATCATGGATCGCGTGCAAGTACCGGTAATTGTCGATGCGGGCGTGGGCACGGCATCGGACGCCGCCATTGCACTGGAACTGGGTTGCGCTGGTGTGCTAATGAATACGGCTATCGCCGGCGCACAGAATCCGGTGTTGATGGCGAGTGCGATGAAACAAGCAGTGGAAGCAGGACGCAGCGCCTTCCTCGCCGGACGCATGCCGAAGAAACTCTACAGCGCCAGCCCGAGCTCGCCGACCGCAGGCATCATCTCTTCGACGCGCAGTTGATGAACGAAACGGAAGACTTCAGCAAGCGGCATATCCGCAGCTTCGTGCTGCGCGCGGGCCGCGTCTCGATTGCGCAGCAGCGTGCCATCGACACCTGGCTGCCGCGCTACGGCATCCCGTACATCACGCGCCAACTCGATCTCGATCAGGCTTTCGGTCGCACTGCGCCAAAGATTCTGGAGATCGGTTTCGGCATGGGCGACAGCACGGCGACCATTGCCCTGGCACATCCGGAAATCGATTATCTGGCACTGGAAGTGCACACACCCGGCGTCGGCAATCTGCTCAAACTCATCGAGACGGAACACCTCAACAATATCCGCATCATGCAACACGATGCGGTGGAAGTGCTTCGCGACATGATTGCGGATGACACCCTCGACGGTGTGCATATCTTTTTCCCCGACCCGTGGCACAAGGCGCGCCACAACAAGCGCCGCCTGATCCAGGCGCCGTTCGTGGCCAAACTGGTGCAGAAAATAAAACCCGGTGGCTACCTCCATGTTGCCACCGACTGGCAGGACTATGCCGAACAGGTGCTGCGCGTGTTGAGCGGGGAACCGCTGCTGGGAAACACGGCGGCCGATTACGCGCCGCGCCCGGACTACCGCCCGCTCACCAAGTTCGAGCAACGCGGCCTGCGTCTCGGCCATGGGGTATGGGATCTAGTGTTCCGGCGCAAGGAAAATCTGTAACAGATCATTCAGGAAGCGCCGCCCCAATTCGGTCGGCGCGATGCGCTGTCCCTCGCGTTGTAACAACCCGCGCTTTTCAGCTTCATCCAGTTCGCGCCGGATCAACAACAAGGGCAGGCTGGTTCGCTCCTGAAACAATACCTCATCGAAACCACCGTTCAAACGCAGGGCATTCATCATGAACTCGAAGGCAATGTCCTCCTTGCCCAGCAAATGTTCGTCCTGCACAGGCGCGCCCCGTGCCACCGCATCCAGATAGGCCTGCGGCTGCTTGTAACGGGCCTGCCGCATCACCTTGTCGTGGAAACTCAGCTTGCTGTGGGCGCCCGCGCCGATGCCGAGATAGTCGCCGAACTGCCAGTAATTCAGATTGTGGCGCGACTGCTTTTTGGGCTGGGCGAAGGCGGAGGTCTCGTAATGCGCATAGCCATGCCCGGCCAGTAATGCTTCGATGCCCTGCTGCATCGCGCTGCTGGCATCGTCGTCCGGCAACGGCGGCGGCTGATGCGCGAACAGGGTGTTCGGCTCCAGCGTCAGGTGATAGCAGGACAGGTGCGGGGGTGAATATGCCAGCGCGGTCTGCACATCCTGCAACGCCTGCCCCAGCGTCTGTTGCGGCAGCGCATACATCAGGTCGAGATTGAGGTTATCAAAATGCTGTTGCGCGATGGCGATGGCACGCCTGGCCTCGTCGGCGGAATGGATGCGTCCCAGCGCGCGCAGATGCTGGTCGTTGAAACTCTGGATGCCGAGCGACAGGCGGTTCACGCCCGCGTCACGGTACGCCGCGAAACGCTCTGCCTCAACCGTGCCCGGATTCGCCTCCAGCGTGATCTCGGCGTTGTGTTCAAGCGGCAACAGCATCCGCACCTGGCGCAGGATTTCGGCGATGCCGCCGCCGCTCACCAAACTGGGCGTGCCGCCGCCGAAGAACACGCTCTGCACCCTGCGCCCCCACACCAACGGCAGCGCCGATTCCAGATCGCGCACCAGCGCGGCGACATATTCTTTTTCCGGGATGCTGCCGCCCTTCGACAAACTCAAGACAGGCTTGGCCTCATGCGAATTAAAATCGCAATACGGACATTTGCGCACGCACCATGGGATGTGGATATATAAGGACAGCGGCGGCATCAGCTGAAAGTTGACCGCTTGGGATTTGAGACCGACCGGAAGCAGCGGCTGGACGCTCATGCGCCCCGCAGCCGTTGCAGCAAAACTTGCAACGCCTTGCCGCGATGGCTGATGGCGTGCTTTTCCTCATGCGTCAGCTCGGCCGCAGTCTTGCCGAAACCGGGCAACCAGAACAGCGGGTCATAACCGAAACCGCCCGCGCCGCGTTCTGTATGGAATATCTCGCCCTGCCACTCGCCTTCGGCAATCAGCGGTTGCGGATCGGCGGCGCCGTGCACCAGCACCAGTACGCAGTAGTAATGCGCGCGGCGGTCGGTCACACCTTGCATCTCGTGCAGCAATTTCTCGTTGTTGCGTTGGTCCGACTTGGGATTGTCTCCCGCATAGCGCGCGGATTGCACGCCGGGCGCGCCGCCGAGCGCCTCGACACAGATGCCGGAATCATCCGCCAGGGCGGGCAAGCCGCAGGCCGCACTGACATGGCGCGCCTTCGCCAGCGCATTCTCGACAAAGGTGCAATGCGGCTCTTCCGCTTCGGCGATGCCGAGCTCTGCCTGGGTCAGCACCTCGATGCCGAGCGGCGCCAGCATCTGCTGGAACTCGCGCAGCTTGCCGGGGTTGTTAGAGGCGAGGATGAGTTGTTTCATTGCGCCAAGGCTGTGCGCTGCATTTCGATCAGTTGCGCGATGCCGGATTTCGCCAGCTCCAGCAGCGCATCCATCTCCTCGCGCGAGAAAGGATGGCCTTCGGCGGTGCCCTGCACTTCGACGAAGTGGCCGCTGCCCAGCATCACCACGTTCATGTCGGTATCGCAGGCGGAGTCTTCGACATAGTCGAGGTCGAGCACCGGCACACCCTCAAAGATACCGACCGAAATCGCGGCGACGAAATCCTTAAGCGGATTTTGCTGTACCAATCCCTGTTGCATCAGCCCGCTCACCGCATCATGCAGCGCAACGAAAGCGCCGGTGATACCGGCAGTGCGCGTGCCGCCGTCGGCCTGGATCACATCGCAATCAAGCTGGATCGTGCGCTCGCCGAGTTTGCCGAGATCGACCACGGCGCGCAGGCTGCGCCCGATCAGGCGCTGGATCTCCTGCGTGCGCCCGGATTGTTTGCCCTTGGCAGCCTCACGCTGCATGCGGCTGCCGGTCGAACGCGGCAACATGCCGTATTCGGCGGTGACCCAGCCCTCACCGCTGCCCTTCTTGTGCGGCGGCACGCGCTCTTCGACGCTGGCGGTGCAGATGACTTTTGTGCCACCACACTCGATCAGCACCGAACCTTCGGCGTGTTTGGTGTAGTGACGTGTAATTCGGATTGAACGAAGCTGGTCTGGCTGACGCTGGCTGGGACGCATGGGTGAAACCTCGGGGTTTGAATGGGGCGCGATTATAACGCGGCGATCACCAGCGGCTGGCACACCGGGATGAGGGTCGGATGCTCCGCCTCGACCGCGCCCAGACGGGCTGCCACCACCGTGGTGTTATCCGCCCGCCCCGCCTCGCGCTGTACCGCTTTGCCGATCAGGTCGTTGACAATCGCCGCCAGCGAGGGCGCGGTGTGGGCCTGCAACAATTCCTGTTCTTCCAGCGGACTCCAGAAACCGTCGCTGCACAACAGCAGGGTATCGCCGTCCCGCACCTCGGCGCTGGGTGATACTTCGGCATAGAACATGTCTTCCACGCCGCCCAGACAGTTGGTGATCTTGTTGCGATCCGGGTGCGTCTTCATTTCCTCCGCGCTGATCACCCCCCAGTCCGCCCACTGTTGCACCACCGAATGATCGTGACTGACTTGCGCCACCTCGCCCTCGCGCAGAAGGTAAAAACGCGAGTCGCCGGCGTGTGCAACCCATACCCGGCCATCCTGCACCAGCGCGGCGACACAGGTGGTGCCGGGATTGCCGCCCAATTTCTGTTCCTGCGCGTATTCGACAATCGCGTCGTGCGCCGCGCGCATGGTGGCGCGCAAAAATACTTCCGGTTCCTGCACCCGTGCGTCGTCGAGGCGGCTGAACGCGCGCAAGAAGGTGTAGATCGCCATCTCGGCGGCGAGCTCGCCATGCAGGTGGCCGCCCATGCCGTCAGCCAGCAACAACAGCAGCGCATCGCTGGTGTAGGCATAACCGGCGCGGTCCTGGTTGTACCTGCGACCGCCGATCTGATTGGCCTGATGAATGGCAAACTTCATTTATGCTTTTCCGTTATGAGGCATGGCGCGCGGCACACCGCTTTTGCCGCCGGTTGCCGCCGCGCGCCAAGGCAAGGTGGCGCAATCGTAATATAATGCGCGGCCTTAAGCCCGTATTTTTTCCACCTTCCGGAGTTCCGATGATTTATAGCATGACCGGCTATGCCACCGCCGCCGCCGAACTTGATGGCGGCTCGCTCTCTGTCGAATTGCGCTCGGTCAACCATCGTTATCTCGATTTGCAGCTGCGCCTGTCGGACGAATTGCGCGGACAGGAAGCCGCGCTGCGCGAGGCGATCAGCGCGCAAATTTCGCGCGGCAAGGTGGAATGCCGGGTGAACCATACGCCGCGCCAGACGGCGCAGCATCCGGCCCGGCTTAATCCAGAGGTCTTGCGCCAACTGGCGCAATGGCGCGCTCAGATCCGCGCGGTCCTGCCCGAAGCCGGAGAGCTTTCGGTGATCGATGTGCTGCGCTGGAATGGCGCACTGGAAAGTCCGGACACGGACGGCGACCGTTTGCGCGCCACCCTGCAATCACTGTTGCAGCAGGGGCTGCAGGAATTCTCTGCTGCGCGCCAACGCGAAGGCGAAAAACTCGCCGATTTTCTGCGCCAACGGGTGGCGCAGATCGAATCGCTGCGCGCCGGGGTCGCGCCGCGTATCCCCGGTGCCATCGCGGCATACGAGGAAAAATTGCGGCAACGCCTGCAGGAGGCGCTGGGTAGCAACGACGACGAGCGCGTACGCCAGGAAATTACCCTGTATGCAAGCAAGATCGACGTCGATGAAGAGCTGTCGCGCCTGTCGGCGCATCTGGCAGAAGTGCGCCGCACCCTGGAAAAAGGCGGCCGCACGGGCAAGCGGCTGGACTTTCTGATGCAGGAACTGCATCGCGAAGCCAACACACTGGGCGCCAAGTCGGCGGACGCGGAAGTCGCGCAGTGCGCCATGGAGATCAAGCTGCTGATCGAGCAGATGCGCGAGCAAGTACAAAACATAGAGTAGGAGGAATATATGTCCGGCAGCCTTTTCGTCATCAGCGCACCTTCCGGCGCGGGCAAGACCAGTTTGGTGCACGCCCTGCTGCAATCCAACCCGCAGATCGATCTGTCCGTGTCGTACACCACGCGTCCGCCCCGCGCGGGGGAAATCGACGGCAAGGATTACCATTTCGTCAGCCGCGAAATCTTTCTGGCGATGGCGGCGCACAACGAGTTTTTGGAAAGCGCGGAGGTGTACGGCAATCTGTACGGCACCTCGCGCACCTGGATCGCCGGGGAAAACGCCAAGGACCGCGACATACTGCTGGAGATCGACTGGCAGGGCGCAGCCCAGGTGCGCAAACTATTTCCCGACTGCGTGTGTATTTTCATCCTGCCGCCCTCGCTGGAAACCTTGGCCCGGCGCTTGCAGGGGCGCGGCAAAGACAGCGCGCAGGTGATTGCAACCCGTCTCGCCGCCGCGCGCGAGGATGTCTCGCATCTGTCTGAATTCGATTATGTTATTATCAACGCCGACTTGGATGAAGCGGGGCGCGAGTTGGGTTCGATTGTGCTGACCGCACGTTTGCGTTGCGCAAAACAACTCGTCCGCCAGCGTCATCTCATCAATCAATTCCTGACCCCGGAGAAATAAATCATGGCCCGCATCACTGTCGAAGACTGCATGGCAAACATTCCCAACCGTTTCGAGCTGACCCTGGCCGCCGCCTACCGCGCGCGCCAGCTGGCCAATGGCGCCAGCCATCTGGTGGAAATCAGCAAGGACAAACCGACCGTCGTTGCCTTGCGCGAAATCAGCGAAGGCAAGGTCGGCGTCGAAATCCTCAACCGCGGCATGGCCTGAACCGGCCAAATCGATGCAGGCGCGCCGGAGTTGACTCATGTCACAAGCCGATGCCGACGCGCTTCTGCAGGAAGTCTCCGCTTACCTCAAGCCTGAAGACGTAGCCCAAATCAGCGCGGCGCTGGAATTCAGCCACGCCGCGCATGCGGGACAATTGCGCCAGTCCGGGGCGCCCTACGTCACCCATCCGATCGCCGTCGCGCGAATCCTTACCCCGTTGCACCTGGATGTGCACGCGCTCATCGCCGCCCTGCTGCACGATGTGGTCGAAGACACGCCGGTCACCCTAGAACAAATCGCCGCGCCTTTCGGCACCACCGTGGCCGAATTGGTTGAAGGCCTGAGCAAGATCGACAAACTCAAATTCGAAACCAGGGAGGATGCGCAGGCAGAGAACTTCCGCAAGATGTTGTTGGCGATGGCGCGCGATGTGCGGGTGATCCTGATCAAACTCGCCGATCGCCTGCACAACGCCCGCACCCTGGATTCGGTTGCGCCGGAAAAGAGCACGCGCATCGCGCGCGAAACGATGGATATCTATGCGCCCATCGCCAATCGCCTCGGGCTCAACAATATCTATCAGGAGCTGCAGGACCTTAGCTTCAAGTATCTGTATCCGAACCGTTACAGCGTGTTGTGCAAAGCCCTGATGGTGGCGCGCGGCAACCGGCGCGAGGTGGTGAGCAAGATACTGGAAGCAATCAGCACGCGCCTGGAAATGCACCAGATCAAGGCCGAAGTCAAAGGGCGCGAGAAACATCTGTACGGCATCTATCAGAAGATGCAGGCAAAATCACTGGCCTTTGCCCAAGTCCTCGATATCTATGGCTTCCGCATTCTGGTGGAAAATGTCGACTCCTGCTACCTTGCGCTGGGCGCCCTGCACGGTCTGTACAAACCCTTCCCCGGCAAATTCAAGGACTACATCGCGATCCCCAAGGCGAACGGCTACCAGTCCCTGCACACCACCCTGTTCGGCCCCTTCGGCACGCCGATCGAAGTGCAGATTCGCACGCAAGAGATGGACAAGCTGGCGGAAAGCGGCGTTGCCTCCCACTGGCTGTACAAAGCGTCGGACTCGCAGATCAACGATCTGCAGCAAAAGACCCATCAATGGCTGCAAGGGCTTATCGGCAGCCTGGCGCAAAGCGGCGATTCGGTGGAATTTCTCGAACACCTGAAGATTGATCTGTTCCCGGACGAGGTCTATGTCTTTTCGCCCAAGGGCAAGATTTTTTCCCTTCCGCGCGGTGCCACCACCGTCGATTTCGCCTATGCAGTCCATACCGATATTGGCAACCGCTGTGTCGCCGCCAAGGTCAACGACGAGCTTGTGCCGTTGCGCTCCGAACTGCGCAACGGCGACCGGGTCGAGATCATCACCGCAGTGCAGACCCACCCCAATCCGGCGTGGCTGGGTTATGTCGCCACCAGCAAGGCGCGCGCCGAAATACGCCACTCGCTGCGCACCATGCACTTGGGCGAATCGGCCAAGCTGGGCGAACGGTTGCTGGCGCAATCGCTTGCCGCGATGGGACTCAATCCGACAGAAATCGACGATACGCACTGGGAAAAGTTGCTGCGCGAAACCGGGGTCAAGTCGCGCCAGGATATTTTTGCCGATATTGGACTCGGTCGCCGTCTGAACATGGTCGTGGCCAAACAGCTGGCCAGTCGCGGCGACACCATCTCCAGCGACGCGCAAGGCAATGCAGTGGTGACCATTCAGGGCACCGAGGGGATGGCGGTCGAGTTTGCCAAATGCTGCCGCCCGATCCCGGGCGATCCGATCATCGGCATCATCAAGCGCGGCCAGGGGCTGGTGGTGCACACCCACGATTGTCCGACCCTGCGCCGCGGGCGCGGCAATGAGCAATGGCTGGATGTGGTTTGGGATAGGAATATTTCGAGATTGTTCGAGGTCAGCCTCAAACTCGTCGTGGCCAACCGACGCGGTGTGCTGGCCAAGGTAGCCGCCGCCATCGCCGATGCCGACTCAAATATCGAGAACGTCAATTTCAGCAGTGAAGGCGAATACACGGCCACCTACTTCACGCTTCAGGTCAGCAACCGCATCCACCTTGCGCGCATCATGCGCAATCTGCGTCGGATTCCGGAAGTCGTGCGCATTACCCGCCTGAAGAATACGGCTTAGTCCCCGTCACCAGTCGAGTTTCCCGCCAAAGCGCCGCAGCACTTCCAGCATCGCGCTCGCCTTGTCCCGCGTTTCCTGATATTCCCCGGCGCAGTCCGAATCGGCGACAATGGCACCACCCGCCCAGCCGCGTATTTCGCCGCGCGAATACACCAGGGTGCGAATCGCGATGTTGGTTTGCATGTTGCCGTCGTCGCCTGCATACCCGATGGCGCCGCAATAGATCCCGCGCCGGTGCGGCTCCAGTTGTTCGATGATTTCCATCGCCCGAATTTTTGGCGCGCCGGTGATTGAACCGCCGGGAAAGCTGTCACGCAGCAAATCTAGCGCATCGCATCCCGCGCGCAATTTACCTGTCACAGTGCTGACCAGATGGTGCACATTGGAATAACTCTCCACCCCAAACAGTTGCGGCGCGCGCACCGAGCCTGTGGCACAGTTCCGGGCCAGATCGTTGCGCAACAAATCGACAATCATCAGATTCTCGGCACGGTCCTTTGGATCGCAGCGCAGTGCCCGCGCGCGCCGCGCATCTTCGGCGCTATCGGCGCTGCGCGCGCGCGTGCCTTTGATCGGGCGCGTTTCAACCTCCCCGTTGAGCACTTGCAGGAATAGCTCCGGCGAAACGCAAAGTATCTGGACATGCGGCCAATCCAGATACGCCGAGTACGGTGCCGGACTCAGGCGGCGCAGTTCAAGATAGGCGGCCCATGCATCTCCTCCTGCCTCCGCAGAAAAGCGCTGTGCCAGATTGACCTGATAACAATCTCCAGCGTGAAGAAACTGCTTTATCGCGTCAAACGCCGAGCGGTATTCCCGCGCGGACAGATTAGAGGTGATACCGCCCCGCACCTGAAAATCCGGGCGGGGGATTTTTCCCGGATCGGCCGCCAGCAGCCGTTGCAAAATCTGCGGCAGCACTTTGCGTGTGCCGGGATGGCGCAGGCGCGATACCAGGCAGGCTTTGCGCTGCGGATGGTCAATCACGACGGCCCAATCATAGATGCCGACGACCATTTGCGCCAGTTGCTCCCCGTCATGCGCGCGTGGCGGCAGGCGCAAATAATCCCGCGCCAGGTCATAGCCCCAATAACCCAGTGCCCCGCCGGCAAACGGAATATCCGGCACCGCCTCCAGCGTCCCCAGTTGTTGGCGAATTAATTCAAAGGGGTCAGTGTCCGTCCGGTGTTCTTCAGCGCCGGCGCGGAGCACGGATTTACCTGCTTCACGGCTGATTGTGGCAACCGGAGCCGCCGCCAGCACATCACAGCCACTGCCCCCGCTATCCAGCCAGGCCGCGCACGGCAGATCGCGCAGAGCCGTAAAGTAGGTGCCGGCATCTGGGAAATAGGGAAGCGCAGAGCGATACAGCATGAATCGTAAATTACACCCGGATTATTTTGGCGCGGCAGGCATGGGCACAATCTTCACCGTCAAGAAGAATGGCGTGGTTGGCACTGCCACCCTGGCGACCTTCGGCAATCCATCCTGTCCGCAGCAATGGAACCGCACATGTCGGGATTCTACCGGAGTGACCAGAGAATTCGCTTGGGGGCAGGGCCATAAATTCATTGTGCAGGCGAATAGCCGCGTTGATGGTGCTCGGAATGTAAAAGACTGCGCCAAACCCGGGCGACTGAAAAATCGAGGGGCGAACAAAAACTTCCGGCCAATTCTCTTCGCCGTGACGATCACCCGCACGCACGACTGCCTCAAATTTACCCGGGAAATTTGGGGTAAAAAATACCTTGCCTGCTGAAGGCACTAAACACGGCGCAAATCCACCGCTTGTGTGAATCAGCCCCTACCGCTTACGGCGAGATCGGGGCCGTGTTCACAGCCTTCTCGCCAATCTCAATTCGGCTTGCTGATTCCCGGTGTCGGGAACGGCCAGACTGCAGCCGGTCGAATCGGAGGCGCAGCCGAGGGTGCTACGGCGGTCGGTGCGGCGGCCGGCTTGCTGACTGCTGCAGGCTTTGCAGCGACCGGTTTCTTGGCAGCCGGCTTCTTGGCGACTACTTTTTTGGCCACCGTTTTTTTCGCTACGGTCTTCGCGGCAACCGGCCTCTTCGCAAGCGGCTTTTTGGCAACCGTTTTTTTAGCGACAGGTTTCTTCGCTACGGCCTTCGCGGCTACCGGCTTTTTCGCTACCGGCTTTTTCGCTACCGGCTTTTTCGCTACCGGCTTTTTCGCTACCGGCTTTTTCGCTACCGCTTTTTTGGCGACGGGTTTCTTTGCTACGGCCTTCGCGGCTACCGGCTTTTTCGCTACTGTCTTCTTCGCAGCCGGTTTTTTGGCAACTGCTTTTTTGACAACAGGTTTCTTCGCTACGGCCTTCTTGGCTACCGGCTTTTTCGCAACCGCTTTCTTGGCGACGGGTTTCTTGGCGACTGTTTTTTTGACCGCCGGCTTTTTCGCTACCGCCTTCTTGGCTACCGGTTTTTTGGCAACCGCTTTTTTGACAACAAGTTTCTTCGCGGCCGGCTTTTTCACTGCGGGTTTGGCTTTCTTTGCTGCTACCATTTCAACCTCCTTGAGATATGAAAGTTAATAAGAACAACATCTACTCCACCTTCAGTGTGCCGAAATGCAGCATGCCTGAAGCCCTTGCAAAGAAGGCTGCAAAAGCAGCCTTCTTCAACATCTCCAATCCCAAGACAGCTCACCGACTGTCAGGAATTCCTTTGCGCGTGTGGCAAAGAAGTTTTTTTGGTTACGGCCGGGCTGCAACGCCGCCCTTAACTTGCCGCGCCAGTTAGCCTCCGCCGAAAAAACTTCAAAGTTCAGTCCCACGATAACGATCCGCCCGTCTGGTATTCCGTTACGCGTGTTTCGAAAAAGTTTTTTTCTTTCTTCAAGTCGATCATTTCGGCCATCCACGGGAATGGATTTGTCGCTCCCGCGTAGAGTACATCAATCCCGATTTGTTGACAGCGCCGATTCGCAATGAATCGCAAATATTCCTTGAACATCCCGGCATTGAGTCCGAGCACGCCGCGCGGCATGGTGTCTTCCGCGTAACAGTACTCGAGTTCGACGCCTTTTTGAATCAGTCCGCGCACTTCTTCGCGGAAAGCGGGCGTCCACAAATGGGGATTTTCCAGTTTGATCTGGTTGATCACGTCCACGCCAAAATTCAAGTGCATCGACTCGTCGCGCAGGATGTACTGGTATTGCTCGGCCGCACCGGTCATCTTGTTTTGCCGGCCCAGCGCAAGGATTTGCACAAAACCGACGTAGAAGAACAGGCCTTCCATGATGCAGGCGAATACGATCAGGCTCCGCAGCAGCTTTTGGTCGTTTTCCGGCGTCCCGGTCGTGAAGCCCGGATTGGTCAGCACATCGATGAACGGCAACAAAAACTCATCCTTGGCGCGAATGCTGGGGACTTCGTGATACATGTTGAAGACCTCGCCCTCGTCCAGGCCGAGACTTTCCACGATGTATTGATAGGCGTGGGTGTGGATGGCCTCTTCAAATGCCTGGCGCAGCAAATATTGCCGGCATTCCGGATTGGTAATGTGGCGGTATGAGCCCAGCACGATATTGTTCGCCGCCAGACTGTCGGCAGTGGTAAAGAAACCCAGATTGCGCATCACCAACCGGCGCTCGTCCTCGCTCAATCCATCCGGCTTCTTCCACAATGCGATATCGGCCGACATGTTGACCTCTTGCGGCATCCAATGGTTGGCACAAGCCGCCAGATATTTTTCCCACGCCCATTTGTACTTGAACGGCACCAGCTGATTGACGTCGGCACTGCTGTTGATGATGCGTTTGTCTTCGGCGCGGATACGTCCGGCGGATACCGATGCAATGGTGTAATCAGAATCGGCGGCACCCCCCGCCGGGAGGGTTGCTCCTGTTGCCACCATGCGCACCGAGGGCGCAACAGCGGGGGCGATGTCATCTTCAAAATTAAGGGTGGTGGTGGTCATTGGCATGCCTCGCATTCCGGGTTATCGATTGAACAAAATTGCGTTTCCCCTGACGCGGCGGTGCCATTTGACACCGCGTTAAGCGAGCCCGCGCGCGAGGTGGATTTCTCCGCTGAAGTGGCACCCAGCGTGCGCAGGTAATAGGTGGTTTTCAAGCCGCGCAGCCAGGCCAATTTGTAGGTTTCATCCAGCTTGCGCCCGGAAACCCCCGACATATAGATATTCAGCGACTGCGCCTGATCGATCCACTTCTGCCGCCGCGATGCGGCCTCGATCAGCCATTGCGGCTCAACCTCGAATGCGGTGGCATACAAGGTGCGCAATTCCGCCGGGATGCGGTCGATCCGGGTCAGGCTGCCGTCAAAATATTTCAGGTCGGCCACCATCACCTCGTCCCACAGGCCGAGCTGCTTCAGGTCGGTGACCAGATGCTCGTTGATCACGGTAAACTCGCCCGACAGGTTGGATTTGACGAAGATGTTCTGGTAGGTCGGCTCGATGCAGGCCGACACGCCAACGATGTTGGAGATGGTCGCGGTAGGCGCAATCGCCACGCAGTTCGAGTTGCGCATGCCAAACTGGCGAATGCGTTCGCGCAATCCCTCCCAGTCCATGCCGGCCGACATGTCCACCTCGACAAAACCGCCGCGCTGCTCGCGCAGCAGATTCAGACTGTCCTGCGGCAGGATGCCGCGATCCCACAGGCTGCCGCGGTACGAAGCGTAACGCCCGCGCTCCTCGGCCAGCTCGGTGGAAGCCAGATAAGCGTAGTAGCACACCGCCTCCATCGAACGGTCGGCGAATTCGACAGCCGCCTCCGACGCATAGGGAATGCGCAGGGTATGCAAACAATCCTGGAAGCCCATGATGCCGAGTCCGACCGGACGGTGCTTGAGGTTGGCATTGCGCGCCTTGGACACCGCGTAATAGTTGATATCGATCACGTTGTCGAGCATGCGCATCGCGGTATGGATGGTGCGCCGCAGTTTGTCGTGGTCGATCTGGCCGTCTGCGCCAAGATGTGCCGCCAGATTGACCGAACCCAGGTTGCACACGGCGATTTCATCTTCCGAGGTGTTCAAGGTGATCTCGGTGCACAGGTTGGAGCTGTGCACCACCCCGACATGCTGCTGCGGCGAGCGGATGTTGCACGGGTCCTTGAATGTCACCCACGGGTGGCCGGTCTCGAACAGCATGGTCAGCATCTTGCGCCACAGGCTTTGCGCCGCCACTTTGCGGAACAGCTTTAATTCGCCACTGGCGGCTTTGGCTTCGTAGCCAAGGTAGGCGCGCTCGAACTCCGCACCGAACTTGTCATGCAAGTCGGGGCAGTCCGAGGGCGAAAATAGCGTCCACTCCCCGCCTTCCATCACCCGTTTCATGAACAGGTCGGGAATCCAGTTGGCGGTATTCATGTCATGAGTGCGGCGGCGGTCGTCGCCGGTATTTTTGCGCAGGTCGAGGAATTCCTCGATATCGAGGTGCCAGGTCTCCAGATAGGCGCACACCGCGCCCTTGCGCTTGCCGCCCTGGTTCACCGCCACCGCGGTATCGTTCACCACCTTGAGGAACGGCACCACCCCCTGCGATTTGCCGTTGGTGCCCTTGATCCGGCTGCCGAGCGCGCGCACATTGCTCCAGTCGTTGCCCAGCCCGCCGGCAAATTTGGACAGCAGCGCGTTCTCCTTCAGCGCCTCGTAGATGCCGTCCAGATCATCCGCCACCGTGGTCAGGTAGCAGGAAGACAATTGCGAGCGGCGGGTGCCGGAATTAAACAGGGTCGGCGTAGAACTCATGAAATCGAAGCTCGACAGCAGGCGGTAGAATTCGATCGCGCGCGCATCGCGGTCCACTTCGTTCAGTGCCAAACCCATCGCCACGCGCATGAAGAACGCCTGCGGCAATTCGATACGCCGCTCCTCCACGTGCAGAAAATAGCGGTCGAACAGGGTCTGCAGGCCGAGGTAATTGAATTGCAGATCGCGCTCCGCCTCCAGTGCCTGTGCCAGCCGCGCCAGATCGAAACGTCCCAACTCCTCGTTCAGCAGTTCGGCCTCGATGCCGCGCTTGATGAATTTGGGGAAATAATCGGCGTAGCGGGTCGCCATTTCTGACTGAACCACCTCCTCGCCCAGGATTTCGCAACAGATGTTGTTAAGCAACAGGCGCGCGGTGACATAGCCGTAGGCCGGATCCTGTTCGATCAGCGAGCGCGCCGCAAGGATGGCGCACTTGCGCACTTCCGTCACCATCACCCCGTCATACAGATCCTTCAGAGTGCGTCCGAGAATCTTGCCGACTTCAACCGCGTCGCCGAGTCCGGTGCAGGCTGCTTCGATCTTTCCCGTCAATGCCGCCACATCCAGCGGGCGCAGGGAGCCGTCGTGATTGACGTTCAGCGCGGCGGCGGCGGCCGGCACCGCCGTCGCACGTTCGCGGTTGCGTTGCTCGCGATACAGGACATAGGCGCGCGCCACGTCGTGTTCGCCCGAGCGCATCAGGGCCAGTTCGACCTGGTCCTGTATATCTTCGATATGAAAAGTGCCGCCGTGGGGCTGGCGGCGCAGCAAGGCGCCCACCGCCGAATCGGTCAATTGCTCCACCAACTCGCGCACCCGCGCCGAGGCCGCGCCCTGTCCGCCGTTGACGGCGATAAAGGCCTTGGTTAACGCGATGGAAATCTTCCCCGGCTCAAACGGCGCGACAGAGCCGTTGCGGCGAATAATTTTGTACTGGTCTAGCGGCATGCCGGCAGAGGCGGCAACAGAGGAAAAGGCGGAACGGTCAACAGCAGAAGGCGGGACGGATGATGAAACACCGGATGTGGCTTGCAGCATATAACTCCCCTTTGGATGGTCGGCGCGGCAGCGATGCACGGTGCCGCAGCCGAAAACGAAAAACACTACATATAGTGGTCAAACGACTGGTTTGGCGCTGATTCTAGTGTTTAGAGGAAATTATGCAAGCAGAAATTTTGCCTATATATTTTTTGCGCCCGCGCTACCCGCCCGCGTTTCGCGCACAAAGCGCGGCCAGTCAAAGCAGGGGCCGGGATCGGTCTTGCGCCCCGGCGCGATGTCCGCATGGCCGGCGATGTCGCGGATCGGATAGGCACGCAGCAGATGGCGGGTCAGCCCGGCGAGCGCGCGGTACTGTTGCGGCGCAAAGGGAATCGTGTCGCAGCCTTCCAGTTCGATCCCGATGGAAAAGTCGTTGCAGCGCCCGCGCCCTCGCCATTGGGAAACCCCGGCATGCCAGGCACGGCTGGCACAACCGACGAATTGCAGGACGGCGCCGTCGCGCCGCACCAGAAAGTGGGATGACACGCGCACCCCGCGCAATTTGGCGTAATAGGGATCGGCGGCGCAATCCAGCGTGTTGGTAAAAAACTGGCCGATGGCGCTGCCGCCAAACTCGTTTGGCGGCAGGCTGATGCTGTGGATCACCAGCAGTGTCACCGCCGTGCGCGGCGGCCGCCGGTCAAAATTTGGCGAGGGTAGGCGCCGCAGCCCGCTAAACCAGCCGCCGGCGTCCGGTTTCATGGTTTGTCCTGCCCGCTGATGGCGAGCCGCTCCATGCGGTAGCGCAGCGCGCGAAAGGTAACCCCCAGGATCTTTGCAGCCGCGGTACGGTTGAAATTCGTCTGCTGCAGCGCGGCCAGGATTGCCTCGCGCTCGACCCGGTCCAAATAGTCGGTCAGCGGGTAACGGCTGCCCGCTGCGGGCGCCTCCTCCAGCACGGCCGGCGTCAATTGCAAATCGGCGGTCTGAATCAGGCCGTCGGCGCACAGCGCCACCGCCCGCTCGACGATGTTTTCCAGTTCGCGCACGTTGCCCGGGAAATCATAGCCCGCGAGCGCCTGCAACGCGGCAGCGGAAAAGCTAATCCGGCCGCTGTTGTCGATTCGCGCCAGCAAGGCCCGCGCCAGCGACGGGATGTCTTCGCGCATTTCGCGCAACGACGGCATGCGCAGGGAAATCACATTCAGGCGGTAATACAGGTCCTGACGGAACTTCCCCTGTTGCACGCGCTGCTGCAGGTTGTGGTGGGTGGCGGAAAGAATCCGCACATCGACCGCTTCCTCTTCCGCCGCGCCGACCCTGCGCACCCGCTTTTCCTGAATCGCGCGCAACAGCTTGACCTGCATCGGCAACGGCAATTCCGCCACCTCGTCGAGAAACAGTGTGCCCTGCCGCGCCGCCTGGAACAGTCCTTCCTTGTCGCGGTCGGCACCGGTAAAAGCCCCCTTGCGATAGCCGAAGAATTCGCTTTCCATCAAATGTTCGGGAATCGCGCCGCAATTCACCGGCACGAACGGCTCGCTGCAGCGCGCGCTGTGCGCCACGATCAAGCGCGCCGCCAGCTCCTTGCCGCTGCCGGATTCGCCGCTGATATGCACCGGCGCCTGGCTGCGCGCCACGCGCGCGATCAAATCGCGCACCTGCAACATCGCCGGTGCCTCGCCCAGCAATCCGCTCGCCGCATCGTCGGCACGGTTGCGGCATGCCGGCAGGCGCAGGGCGGAATTGACCAGGGAGCGCAACTGCTCCAGCGCGACCGGCTTCGACAGATAATCGAACGCGCCCGCCTTGAGCGCCGCCACCGCATTTTCCAGATTGCCGTGCGCCGTGATCACCGCCACCGGCACATCCAGATTGCGCTCCGTGATATGGCGCACGATCTCCAGCCCGCTGCCGTCCCGCATGCGCATATCGGTCAGACAGAGCGAAAATTTTCCCGCTTCCAGTTGTTGCATGGCGGCAGCAACGCCCGCCGCGCGCGTCACTTCCAGCCCCATGCGCAGCAATGCCAGCTCCAGCAGCTCCAGAATGTCCGGTTCGTCATCCACGATCAATACCCGCTGCATCGGTGCGCTCACCCTAATCTCCCTGTTCATTGGCCGGCACTGCAAAAGCGATACGGAAACAGGCTCCGCCCCCTGTGCCCCGCCGGTATTCGATGCGGGCACCATTGGCCTCGCACAGTTCGCGCGCAATGTACAAGCCGAGTCCGGTGCCGCGGCTGTCCGTGGTGTAGAACGGCTCGAACAATTTCGGCAGCGCATCCGGCGCCACACCCGGGCCATCATCCTCGACTTCCAGCACCATGCTCCCGCCTTCCGCGCGCGCCGCCCGCAGTTGCACACTCCCTGCCCGCCTGTGGCTATAGCGTAACGCATTGCGGCAGAGATTCCACAGCACCTGCTCGAAATGCCCGCGATCAAAACGAATCTCGCCCGCCGGTGGCAATTGCAGGGCGAACAGGACCGGCTCGACCTGCTCGGTCAGACACAGTGCCTCGACAAACCCCGGCAACAGTCCGGTCAAGTCGAGTGTTTCCGCCTGCACCCGGTCGCGGCGGTTGAGTTGCATCACATCCTGCACGATGCGATCCAGGCGCGACGTGTTCTCCATAATCAGTTGCAACAGGCGCACCTGGGACGGCTCATGTTCCCCTTCCCGCATCAATTCTGCCGCATAGCTGATCGATGACAACGGATTGCGCACCTCGTGCGCGATATTCGCGGTGAGCCGCCCGAGCGCCGCCAGTTTCACCTGGCGCGCCTGTTCCTGCACCCGCTGTACATCTTCCAGCACCACCACCGCGCCCCAGAAGGTCTCGCTGCCGATGCGCAGGAAACGTACCCGCACCGCACTGTTGGTGCGGGGCAGGTGCACCTCCGACACGTTACTGGCGAAGCCAGCCGATTGCGGGAAGAGGTGCGAGGCAGTCGTTCCCGCACCAGACGGCTCCGCCGCACCGTGTCGCGACTGCACCTCCGACACGTTACTGGCGAAGCCAGCCGATTGCGGGAGCGACTGCTGGATTTCAGCGCCCAATTGCGGATTCTGCCGCCAGGCCGCATACAGCGCCTCCAGCAAGGGGGAACATTCCGCCAGTCCCACCTGTTTGTCGGGCGCGAAGGCGAAACCCAGCAGGCGGCTCGCCCCGGGATTGGATTGGCGCACCTGGCCGCGCTCATCCACCACCAGCATGCCATCCGGCATGTCATGGATCATCAGCCGGTTCGCTTCGGCCATGCTGGCCAGATCGGCGCCGCGCAATGTGGCGAGTTTTTCGCTGATAAGGGCATAGCGGGACAAGGTATGCGCCAGCCAGGCCAGGGCAAAATAGGAGATGCACAGAATGCCGACCTGGAAGAACTGTGCCGCTGCGGCCTCCCGGGTCAGCACCGAATACGCGTGCTCCAGCAACAGCGCAATACTCGCCAGCGCGGCGTAGAGCAGGGTAATCCGGCCGTGGCTGATCAACCCGGCGAAAGCCAGCGACACCAGCAACAGCATGGCAATGTTGCTTTGCACCCCGCCGCTAAAATAAGCGAGCAGGGTGAGGCACAGGATATCGGTGCATACCTGGAATGCCAGTTGCCAGCCCGGGGACGGCCTGCGCCACGAAACCGCCAATACTGAAACCAACACCAGAAAGGTGTAGCTTGCACCGACCCAGAAGAACTCCGATTGCTCGTGCGCGTCCGGTGATAAGGCGGCACCGTATAGCGCCGACAGGACCAGCAGCAGACCACCGAGGAGCAGGCGATAGAGATTGAACAAGGCCAGCGGACGCCACATATTTTGCGGCGCCAGCGCGACCGACGGACTCAGCGCTTTAAGCAGAGCGGTGGTGGAGGCCGGACTTTCCTGCATGCGCGCGGCGCCCGTTTCACTCGCGGCGATGCGCTTCGCAACAGAAATGTTTGCCGCCCTCTGTGATGCACTCGCCTTTGGGCAGATGCACGCCGCAACGCGCGCAAACGACCATGTCTTCGCTTGGCGGCGGGGCTTTCAGTTCGTCGCGCTTGTTGCGAAAAGAACGCAGCAGCCAGTACACGAGGGCGATCGCCAGCGCAATAAAGATCAACCGTGACATGCCGTGCCCCTGTTCGATGGATACGGCGCGGCGCGCCGTGAATCCGGGAATAAATGGTGCGCTCGGCGGGAGTCGAACCCACGACCCTCGGCTTCGGAAACCGATACTCTATCCAGCTGAGCTACGAGCGCGTTTTGAAGCGGTGCGCAGGATAACGGCTTTTGCCTTTGCAGTCCAACTACTACGGCGCGGCGAAACAGGCCAGATTCTGCGCGTGGCAGACATATACCTTGGCATACAACAGCAGCAACCAGCACCAGCACAACAGCAGAAATGCAACCAACCCCAGGTAGTGATCTGCAATCCGCTTCGGGGTCAATTTTCGCACCGCGCGCAACACCGGTTGGGTGACCGTCTGCAACAGACCATAAACGACATTCGTCTGCCGCGCCGGTCCGGCCAGCGCCCCAACGATGGCTTGCGCCAGCAGGGAGAAGGCGGCGATCTCGATCAGTGCCTTGAGGACAACGATGCTGAACAGTGCCGGAGGAGTCGTCATCGCAGTTTCACGCTCAAACTTTCTCGACTTCGTTATCGGTCGCCAGACGCGGATAGCGCACCTGATCAACCATCGTTTGTATCTGCAATGCGGGCGCCCGCGTCAGCAGGCTGCCGAGGATGATCCCGGCAAAACCGACCGGCATGCCGAAGATGCCTGCCGAGATCGGATTAATATCCCACCACAGGCTGCCGTTGACACCGAAAAATGGGTAAGTCCGATACATGTAGACCATGCACACGGCCAAGCCGCCAACCATGCCAATGACCGCGCCGGTGCGGTTGGCGCGTTTCCAGAAGATCCCCAGCACCAGCGCCGGGAAGAAGGCAGAAGCGGCCAGCGAAAATGCCGCACCGACGAGGAACAGAATGTCGCCGGGTTTGAGCGAGGTCACATAGGCCCCGCAAATCGCAACCAGCAACAACAGCCCTTTGGAAATCGCGAGACGGCGCGCAGTCGGCGCGGCCGGATTGATCATTTTGTAATAGACGTCATGCGACAGGGCATTGGCGATGGTCAGCATCAAGCCATCCGCGGTGGACAGGGCGGCGGCCAATCCGCCGGCCGCCACCAGCGCGGTAATGACGTAGGGCAGCCCTGCAATCTCCGGGGTAGCCAGCACGACCAGGTCGCCCCCCAAGGTGATCTCCGCCAGTTGCACGATGCCATCCCGGTTCATGTCGGTCACACTCATCAGGGTCTTGTCCACCGCCGCCCAGGCCGACACCCAGCTCGGCAGTTCGGAAAAACTGGAACCCACCAGCAGGGTATAGACGTCATATTTGGCCAGCACCGCCAGTGCCGGTGCGGTGATGTAAAGCAGCGAGATGAAGAGCAGCGACCAGAACACCGACAGCCGCGCCTCCTTCACCGAGGTGGTGGTATAGAAACGCATCAGGATATGGGGCAAGGCGGCCGTGCCCACCATCAGACACAACACCAATGCCAGAAAATTCTTGCGTTTGATCTCCCGGCCCGCTTCATCCGGCGCGGCAAAAGGTTCGGCGTGGGGGGATATCGGCGCTGCCCGGACGCGCTCGGCATCGGCAGCCGCCTGCCACACCGTGCGCGCACTCGCCACCTCGCCGGGGAAAGTCGCCAGCGCGGCTTCCGCATCGGCCAGCCTTTCCGGCGCGACAGTCGGCATCGTCTTGAGCGCGGTGACCGTTGCCTGCAATTGCGCTCTTTCCTGCGCCAGATATTCCTTGCCGCCCGCCTGCAGCGCACGCAATTTTTGTTCATGCTGTGCCTGTTGCTGGCTGAACAGGGCGCGCACCTCGGCTTCGCGCTCGCCTTCCGGGGTGGTCGGATCGTTCAGCACCTGTTCGCGCGCGGTGACCTGCTGCAACACATAGCCGTAGGCAATCTGCGGCACCGGATTGCCGGTGTGTTTGACCGACAGCCAGATCACCGGAATCATGTAGGCGACAATCAAAATGACGTACTGGGAAACCTGGGTCCAGGTCACCGCGCGCATGCCGCCCAGAAAGGAACAGAGCAGGATGCTGCCCAAGCCAACGAACACACCGATACCGAAATCCAGTCCGGTGAAACGGCTGACAATCAGCCCCAGCCCGTAAATCTGCGCGATCACATAGGTGAACGAGCACAAGATGGCGGCGAACACGCCAATCACGCGCGGCACATCGCCGCCGTAACGCGCACCCAGAAAATCGGGAATGGTGAACTGGCCAAACTTGCGCAGATACGGCGCCAGGAACAGGGCGACCAGGCAGAAGCCGCCGGTCCAGCCCATCACGAACGCCAGCCCGTCGTAGCCCGATACATACAGCGTGCCCGCCAGCCCGATGAAGCTGGCTGCCGACATCCAGTCGGCTGCCGTGGCCATGCCGTTGAACAGGGCGGGTATCCGGCGCCCCGCCACATAATATTCGGCCACATCAGAAGTGCGTGACAGGATGCCGATCCCGGCGTAAAGGGAAACGGTCACACCGAGAAAAATATAGCCCAGCACCTTGTTCGGCACGCCCATCTGTTCCAGGATGGAAAGCAGGACGATGAAACCGATCACGCCGCCGGTGTAGAGGGAATAGTACCGTTTGAGTTGCGAAACAAACTGGGTTTGCGTGGAATCCGCCATCACCGCTTTTCCTGCACGCCGAACTCGCGATCCAGTTTATTCATGCGCCAGGCGTAGATCCCGATCAACACGACATAGATCAGCAACGTCCCCTGCGCCGCCATGAAGAATGGCAAAGGAAAGCCGAGGAAGGTCAACGTCTGCAGTTCGCGCGCAAACCAACCGACTCCGAAGGTGGCCGCGAACCAGACTGCCAGCAGCACCCCCGTCAGGCGCAGATTGCTGCGCCAATAGCTTTTGTGTTTCTCACTAAGTTGCACGATGCTTTCCCTTTTCAATCACGCGTTGCGCAGCCCCGGTCGCGCGGCTTTGAAAAAAAGCCCGTTACCCATAGAATGATGCGCAGATTTCAAGCCCAACCCAACTCCGACTGAGTGTTACCACCATGCGTATCCTGATCGCCGAAGATGACGAAGTGCTTGCCGACGGATTGTGCCACTCCATGCGCCAGTCCGGCTACGCGGTTGACTGCGTCAAGGACGGCCATGCCGCGCGTCTGATCCTCAGCGGCGAGCAGCCCTTCGACTTGGTGATCCTCGACCTCGGTCTGCCGCGCGTGGACGGTTTCAGTGTGCTACGAAGTCTGCGCGAAAACAACCGCCAGGTGCCGGTGATCATCCTCACCGCGCGCGATGCCGAAGGCGACCGCGTGCGCGGGCTCGACCTCGGCGCTGACGACTACATGATCAAGCCGTTCAGCCTGCCCGAACTGGAGGCGCGCGTGCGGGCCCTGATCCGGCGCGGCCAATGCGGGGTCAATCCGGTTTATACCTGCGGCACGCTGGTGTTCGACAGTGTCGCCCGGCGCACGACGATCAATGGCGAGCCGCTCGAACTGACCACGCGCGAGTTGAGCGTGCTCGAAGCGCTGATGCTGCGCACCGGCTGGGTGGTGAGCAAGGAACAGATGCTGGAACGCATCTACAGCTACGCGGAAGAAGCCAGCAGTAACGCGATCGAAGTGTATATCCACCGCCTGCGCAAAAAGATCGAACCGGCGGGAGTGACCATCCGCACCATTCGCGGCCTGGGTTACGTGATCGACAAGCTGAACTCATCCCCCGCCTGATCCGCAGCCGCCATGAGCACACCCCGCGCCCAGGAGTATCCAATCCGCTCCCTGCGCAGCTACCTCATGCAGCGTCTGCTGATCTCGCTCTATCTGCTGTGGATCGTCAGCACCGTCGTCGGCTACTTCGCCACCATCAACTACGCCAATCAGCCATATGACCTGGTTCTGTTGCAGCGCGCGCACGAAATCGCCGCCCAGCTCAAACTGGGCAGCGGGGAGAAGCGGCTCGACCTCGTGCCGCTCCTCCCCGACGGCAGCGACCCCGGCATGCCGGACCGGGTGCTGTACACCGTCACCGACAGCCGGGGGCGCAAACTGGCGGGCAACGGCAATACCCTGCGCCCGCTGTCCTATCGCCGCGGGCGCCCCGGCCCGCTGTTCAGCAACAGCGAACGGGAAGGCAAGAAGACGCGCATGGTCAGCCTGACTTTCGCCTCGCGCGACGGCGTGCTGCAATTGCACGTTTCAGAAACCACCGAGCAAAGACAGGCGCTGATCCGCGGCATCCTGGCCAACATCGTCATCCCGCAATTGCTGCTGACCCTGATCGCGCTGGGCGTGGTCTGGTACGGGGTTAAGCAGGGCTTGCGCCCGCTGGAACGGTTGCGGCGCGACGTGCTGCAACGCCAGCGCGATGACCTGTCGCGCCTCGATGGCAGCCAGGCCCCGGCCGAGGTCGGGCCATTGATTGATGCGGTGAACGATCTGCTGGAGCGGCTCAAGCAAGTGATGGCGGTGCAGAAGCGATTTCTTGCCGATGCGGCGCACCAGTTGCGCACGCCCTTTGCCGGGCTGAAGACGCAGGCGGAACTGGCCTTGCGCTCGGATGAGGTTGCGTTAAAACAGCATGCGCTCGAGCGCATTCTGACCAGCACCCGTCACGGCACCCGTTTGGTCAACCAGTTGTTGGCGCTGGCGCGCAACGAACCGGGCGGCGACCGCAACGAGAACTTTGCCCCCGTCGATCTCAACCCGCTGGCACAGGAGATCGCGCTCAACTGGGTGCCGATGGCGCTGGAAAAGAACATCGATCTTGGCTTTGAAAGCGGCCCGGATGGAATGCTGCTCAATGGCGATGCGAACAGCTTGCAGGAGCTGCTCAACAACCTGATCGACAACGCGATCCGCTATACGGCGCATGGCGGCCATATCACGGTCGGCGTCGAAGCGGCGCATGGACGCGTGCGGTTGTGCGTCGAAGACAACGGGCCCGGCATCGCTGCAGAACACCGCGAGCGCGTATTCGAACGCTTCTATCGGATTCTGGGCAGCGGGGAAAGCGGCAGCGGGCTTGGCCTCTCCATCGTGGCCGAGATCGCCAGGCGCCACAGCGCCAAACTGCATCTGGGTAGCGGCCACCAAGGCATCGGCACACGCATCTGCGTCGAATTCCCCGCCCAGCGCACCACGCGCTGACCCGTTGCAGTCGTTCAGTCGGCCTTTTTCTTCCAGACGAAAGGATGGGCGTGCCGGCTCAAGGCGAAATCCGCAATCAGCTTGAGCCAGATGGTGCTGCCCGCCATCGCCGTCCAGGTGGCGTAATCCAAGCGCGCAGTCAGTACCCCGCCGATCACGGTCAGCGCCACCACCCCTGCCAGCAGGTTAATGGCCGCGCAGTAGGGCGCGTACTTCTCCGGTTGTGCCGGCGGTTGGCCGCGCTTCAGCGCCACTTCGGAAAAATCATGCCGAACGGCGATGCGCCAGGCCCGGCGTAACCAGAAGAAGGCCATAGGGAACAGGGCCAGAAATAACACCCAGGTCATGGCGACCGCCACATCAAATTTCATCGCTTCACTCCAAGAAAAACCCCGCCGGATCGCGGCGGGGTCGATATTACAGGGTTAAGCTGCGACAGACTCAATGACGGCCATCGACTGCCTTGGCGCCACGCGGGGTGCGCACGCTCTCCACCAGGTGCTGGATATGCTCCGGCGGCTCCTTGGTGAACTTGTCCACCACAAAGGCGACGATGAAGTTGCCCAGCGCGCCGACTGCTCCAAACGCCTCCGGCGTGATGCCGAAGAACGAATTGGCGCCGCCAATCAGCGGCAGATAATCGGTACCCTTGATAAAGAACAGGCCCTTGTGCGCGAACACATAGAACAGGGTGATGCCGAGGCCGAACAGCATGCCGGCGATGGCGCCTTCCTTGTTCATCTTCTTGCTGAAGATGCCCATCATGATCGCGGGGAACAGCGAACTGGCCGCGATACCGAACGCCAGCGCCACCGTACCGGCGGCGAACCCGGGCGGATTCAGGCCAAGGTAACCGGCCACCAGGATGGAGAAGGACATGGCGATCCGCCCTGCCATCAGTTCGCCCTTTTCGGTGATATTGGGATTGAACACGCCCTTCACCAGATCGTGCGAGATGGCCGAGGAAATGGCCAGCAACAGACCGGCTGCAGTGGACAACGCAGCGGCCAGACCACCGGCAGCAACCAGCGCGATGACCCAGTTGGGCAACAAGGCAATCTCCGGGTTGGCCAGCACGATGATATCGGCATTCACCGACAACTCGTTGCCTTTCCAGCCCGCCGCTTCGGCCTTCGCCTTGACCGCTTCGTCCTTGGTCTTGTCGTTGTAGTACTGGATGCGGCCGTCGCCGTTCTTGTCGTCGAACTTGAGCAGCCCGGTCACTTCCCAGCGCTTCATCCAGTCCGGCCGATCTGCCGCCTTGAGACTGGATTCAGCCGCATACAGATCACCATTGCTGGCCACGGCGGTATTCACCGTGCCGATCAGATTCAGCTTGGCCATGGCGGCCACTGCCGGCGCGGTGGTGTACAGGATAGCGATGAACACCAGCGCCCAACCGGCGGATGAACGCGCGGCTGCGACGGTCGGCACCGTGAAGAATCTCATGATGACGTGCGGCAGACCGGCGGTGCCGATCATCAGCGACATGGTATAGACGAACATGTTGAGCGTGCTGCCGGCCGTGGTCGTGGTGTATTGGCCAAAGCCCAATTCAACCACCACCTGGTCCAGCTTCTGCAACAGCGAAACGTCGGTGCCCACCATGTCGGAACCGAGGCCCAGTTGCGGGATGGGGTTGCCGGTCAGGTGCATGGAAATGTAGATCGCCGGCACGGTGTAGGCAAAGATCAGCACGCAGTATTGCGCTACCTGGGTGTAGGTGATGCCCTTCATGCCGCCCAGCACCGCATAGAAAAACACGATGGCCATGCCGACATAGATACCGACATCCTTGCTCACGCCGAGGAAACGGGAGAAGGCGACACCGACGCCGGTCATCTGACCGATGATGTAGGTCAGCGAAGCCACCAGCAGGCACACCACCGCCACCGTGGAAGCCGTTTGCGAATAGAAGCGGTCGCCGATGAACTGCGGTACGGTGAACTTGCCGAACTTGCGCAGGTACGGCGCGAGCAACAGGGCCAGCAGCACATAGCCGCCGGTCCAGCCCATCAGGAACAGACCGCCGCCGTAACCCATGTTGGAGATCAGGCCGGCCATGGAGATAAAGGAGGCGGCCGACATCCAGTCCGCCGCCGTGGCCATGCCGTTGACGCGCGGACCGACACCGCCACCGGCGACGTAAAATTCGCTGGTGCTGCCGGCACGCGCCCAGATGGCGATACCGATGTAGAGGGCGAAACTCAAGCCCACCACCAGATAGATCGTTGTTTGCAGTTCCATGGTATCCCCTTATTCTTCGTGAACGTCGAATTTGCGATCGATCTCGCCCATCTTTTTGGCGTAGATGAAGATCAGCGCCACGAAGATGTACATGGATCCCTGATGGGCGAACCAGAAGCCCAGCGGGTAACCACCCAGGTGAATGTTATTGAGCAGATCGGCAAACAAAATGCCGGCGCCGAATGAGACCAGGAACCAGATTGCCAGGATCTTGGTCAGCAAGCCCAACGTCGCCTTCCAATAGGCTTCGCCACTTTTATCCATGCTTGTTCTCCCTTGTTGATTATTGAGTTGAAGCGCTGCATCCGCAGGTCGCACGGGCCGTAAAATCTCCGGACTACCCGATACAACTGCGCGCCAGACTACGGCAGCTAACTTACAGGCAGCTTACGTGCGGTGCGCCCAGCGGTGCGCCTTTTCCAGGTCGCGCAAGGCGGCAAAATGGGCAGCCTGTTTGAGCCGGGCTTGCCCCAGCGCAACCTGCAACAGCTGTGCGGTGACCATCGCGTCCGCCGACGCGTCATGGCGGGCGGCATTGCGAATCTCGAAGTGATCGGCCCAGTCATCCAGTACGCGATGGCTGCGCGCCAGCGCCGGATGCAGCGCCGGCATCAGATAAGCCAGATCGAGCCAGGGATGTTTGAACGGCAGGCCGAGGTACTGGCGCATGGCACGCCGGATCATGGTCTCGTCAAAGGCAACATGAAAGGCAACCAGGGGCGACTTGCCGAGGTAGTTGAGAAAATCAAGCAGGGCATCCGCCGGCGGAATCCCCTCGCGCTGCACGCTGCCGGAGATGCCATGGATCAGGATATTCTCCTTGCGGCTGGCCCGGTCTTGCTGCAGCACCACGGAGAAGCTGTCGGCCAGCGCGATGCGACCGCCCACCACGGCAACGGCGCCAATCGAGATCAGCGTATCGGTCATCAGATTGAGTCCGGTCGTCTCGACATCGACCACGACATAACGCGCCTGACCAAACGGTTGGGTCAACACAGGTGCGTGCAGTCCGCGCCACGCTGCCAGCCGCGCCTGCTGCGCTGGCGCCAGGCGCGGCGGCGCAGCGAGCCAGCGTTGCAGCATTCGTTTCACAGTTGGTAGTCCAGCACCAGCTTGGCCTGCACCTTGCGCGCCTGGCGGAAGGCCTCCTTCAGGATGCGCCGATCCAGCTCGTTCAGTTGCGCCGGATCGATGCGGTTATCCAGTTCCTCCGCTATGCCGGCTTCCTGCTGCGCGATGGCTTCATAGTGATGGCGCAGGCGCAACATCTGGATGAACAGGAAGGCGTTGATCCACGCCTCCACCTCGCTGGCCGGCACGCGCAGGGCGGCCGCGCTGGCGCGCAGGCGCTGCACGGTGTTGGTCTTGCCCGCCCCGGTCGCCAGACTGAAGATGCGCGCCGCATCGACGAACGGCGTCACGCCATTCATTTTCAAATCGAGCGTGTTGCCCTTGCCCACCACGAAATCGCGCACCACACCCAGCGGCGGGCGGTTGCGCAAGGCGTTCGCCGCCATCTGGTGGAGGAAACGCGGGTTGCCGCGCACATGCTCAGTCAGCCAGGCACGCAGTTGTTCGACCAATTTTTCGGCACCATACAGCGCGCGAAAGTCGAAGAAGATGGAGGCATGCAGCAACGACTCGGGCGCGCCGCTGTCCACCCATTTTGTAAACACCTCCTGCCATTCTTCCTGCGACAAACACCACTTCGGGTTGCTCGCCATGATCTCACCTTTGCACAGGGGAAATCCGCACCGATCGAGAGTTTGATTGATGCGCCGCGCCAGCGGCAGCAATTTTTCGCGCACCTGATTCGCGGTCATCCCCTCCGGTACTTTGAAAATAATGGCGTTGTCCTGATCGGTTTTCAGCGTCTGCTCCAGCCGGCCTTCCGAACCGAGCGCCATCCAGCAAATACTTTCATGCAATGGATCACCGGATGGGCAGGCCGCCGCGCATTCGAGTTCCACCACGCGCGCGGTGAGCAGATCATTGAAGGTGGAGATGAACTGGGTCAGTTGTTCCGGCGCCACGCCCTGCGCCATCATGTTGTGCGCCATGCGCCGGATGTCGGCGGCAGCCTGTTGCAGCACCTCCGACGTGTCGGCATGACGGATGGTCGAGCCGATCTGGCGCAGACCGACCCGTTGCAAGGCGAACAAATCCTTCTCCGACACCAGGCCGACCAGTTTCTGCTCTTCCACCACCAGCACATGGCGAAAGCCGCGCCGCGCCATCAGCAACGCCGCCTCATGCGCCAGCGCCTGTGGCGGCAGGCTGGACAATTCGGTGCTCATGATGTTGATGACCGGCTGCGCCGTATCGACCTGCGGGATGGCAACACGCTCCAGCACATCGTGCAAAGTCAGGATACCGAGCGGGCGCCCCTTTTCATCAGTGGCGACCATTGAGCCGATGCGCTGCGCGCGCATGATCTCCAGCGCCGCCCGCACCGTGGTATTGGGCGTGCAGGTCACCGGCGCGCGACGGATGATGGCCGACAGCGGGCTCGCCAGCGATTGCTGTTCCGCACTGGAATGGCTGAACTCGGCCTGGATGACCTGTTTCGAGTGTTCCAGCAGATTGGCGATGCGGCGCGTGCAGAAATCGCGGAACGGCGCGCTCATGCCGAGCAAAGTGTGAAAGTCGGCTGCCGCCAATTCGTAGCAGAAGGTGTCGCTACCGGCGCGGTAAATGCTGGCGACCCGGCGCTTGGCCAGCAACGCGCCCAGCGGAAAACATTCGCCTTCCATCAGCTCCAGCCAGGCAGCGCTGTCCGAGGCCTTGGCCACACTCTGCTCGCCCAGCACCACGCCCTGCTTGATCACCCACATGCGGGTCACCTCGCCCTGCTCCGGTGCCGCAATGACTTCGCCCTGCGCGTAGTAAGCGAGGTGCATGCGTTCCAGCATCCACATCACATGTGCCAGTTCCATGCTGTCGAACGGTGCGTGGCGGGTAATGAAACTCAATTCGGAAGGATGGATTGCGCTCAAGGTCTTGCCTCTTAATCCGGATGACGTTGGTTTATTATAGGCGCCGAATCCTTGCGGAAACCTGACATGAACTTCACCAATCCCAGCCCCGAAGCAATCTGCAAATTGCTGCGCGAGTCTCACACGGTCGCGGTGGTCGGCCTGTCGCCCAATCCGGCGCGCCCCAGTTTCAAGGTGGCAAAAGCCCTGCAAGGTTTCGGCCACCGCATCCTTCCCGTGCGCCCACTGGTGGAGTCGGTGCTGGGGGAAAAAGCCTATCCCGATCTGGAGAGCCTGCCCGAGATACCGGATATCGTCGACGTGTTCCGTGCCGCAGAACACGTGCCCGCCATCGTGGATAGCTGTATCAAGCTGGGCATCAAAAAACTGTGGCTGCAGGACGGCATCGTGCACGAAGCGGCCGCGCTGCGCGCGCAGCAGGCGGGCATCACCGTGGTAATGGATCGCTGCATGCTGCGCGACCACACACGACTCTGTGCCGACGTATAATCGCCGCCATCTTCGAAAGTACGACATGTCCCTCAAATTCACCAAGATGCACGGCGCCGGCAACGATTTCGTGGTCATCGACGGCATCCGCCAGTCGGTGGCGCTGTCGCCCGAGCAGATCCGCCTCCTCGCCGACCGCCATTTCGGCGTTGGCTGCGACCAGTTGTTGCTGGTGGAAAAAGCCCGGCGCGACGATGCCGACTTCCGCTATCGCATCTTCAACGCCGACGGCGGCGAGGTGGAGCAATGCGGCAACGGCGCGCGCTGCTTCGTGCGCTTCGTGCATGAGAAGAAGCTCACCGGCAAGAAAGAGATCGTGGTGGAAACCCGGAGCGGCCTGATCTCGCCCCGGCTGGAGGATGACGGGCGCATCACGGTGAACATGGGCGCACCGATCTTCGCGCCGGCACGCATTCCCTTCACCAGCGACAGTGATGCGGTCATGCAGCCGCTGGATATCGCCGGCCAGACGGTGCAGATCACAGCCGTCTCCATGGGCAACCCGCATGCGGTGCAGGTGGTGGAAGACGTTGAAAACGCGCCCGTTGCCAACCAGGGTCCGCTGATCGAACACCATGCGCGCTTCCCCCAACGGGTCAATGCGGGTTTCATGCAGATTCTGGATCGGGAGCACATCAAGTTGCGCGTGTATGAACGCGGCACCGGCGAAACCCTGTCCTGCGGCACCGGCGCGTGTGCCGCCGTCGTGGCGGGCATCCGCCTCGGCCTGCTGGATGACACCGTGCACGTCGCCACACGCGGCGGGGCGCTCACCATCCATTGGGCGGGCGCGCAAACGCCGGTGCTGCTGACCGGCCCCGCCGTCACCGTATTCGAAGGCGAGATCAATCTTTAAGAGGCGCAAGGATGAAAGCAGAAGACGTAGCAAATTATCTGGCGGGTCACCCGCAATTCTTCGAAGACCATGCCGCGCTGCTGGCCGACATCAATCTGCCGCATCCGCATGGCGGGCGCACCATTTCCCTGGCCGAGCGCCAGTTGCTCACCCTGCGCGAACGCGTGAAGGAACTGGAAAAGCAGTTGCGCGAACTGCTGGCCTTTGCCAAAGAGAATGACGCGCTGCAACTCAAGGTGCACCAGTTCAACTGCGCGCTGTTCGGCCCCTACGACCGCGCCGCGCTGCAATCCCTGGTGACGCACAATCTGCGCGATATCTTCGCCGTGCCGCACAGCGCCCTGCATCTGTGGCGCGACGAACCGCCCAGCGCCGAGGTGCTCGCCTTCGCTGATGAGCACGCGCAACCCGTCTGTGCGCATCACGCCATCGCCGACACGCTGGCCTGGTTCGGCGAGGCCGGCCAGCATCTGCGTTCCTTCGCCTACCTGCCCTTGCGCGCCAACGGCCAGACCATCGGCCTGCTCGTCCTCGCCAGCGAAGACAAGGAACGTTTCTATCCCGAGATGGGCACGCTGTTCCTGCAACGCATCGCCGAAACACTGGGCAGTGCTTTCCGATTGCATGTCTGACGAAGCTGCATTGCTGGCGGGCTATCTCGCCTATCTCAACAACGAGCGCAACTATTCCCCGCTCACCGCCGAAAACTACGCGCGCGACATCCGCCGCTTGTTCAAGCTGGCCGGAACGACACCGCTGCCGGACTTAAAAAGCCATCACATCCGCCGCTACGTTGCGCAATTGCATGGCAGCGGCTTGTCAGGACGCTCACTGGCGCGCGTGCTCTCCGCCTGGCGCGGCTTTTACAGCTATCTGATGCGCGACCACGGCTGCCGGAGCAATCCCTGCGCCGGCCTGCGCGCGCCGAAAGCGCCCAAGACCTTGCCGCATGCGCTGTCGCCGGACGAAGCGGTGCAACTGGTGGAGATGAAAGTTGAATCGCCGCTGGATGCGCGCGACAAGGCGATGTTCGAGTTGCTCTATTCTTCCGGGCTGCGCCTGGCGGAACTGGTCAGCCTCGACCAGGATGTCATGCGCAACAGCCTGGCGTCGCATGAGTTGAGCGTGACCGGCAAAGGCAGCAAGACGCGCATCGTGCCGATGGGCAGCCATGCGGTCGCCGCGCTGCACGCCTGGCTTGCGGTGCGTGATCAGATCGCCCAACCGGATGAGGCTGCCTTGTTCGTCGGCAAGAACGGTCGCCGCATCAGTCCGCGCACCGTGCAGCGGCAACTGCATCAGCGCGGTATCACACAAGGGATCACCAGCGGCGTGCACCCGCACCTGTTGCGCCACTCCTTCGCCACCCACCTGTTGCAATCATCGGGCGATCTGCGCGCGGTGCAGGAGATGCTTGGCCACGCCAGCATCTCGACCACCCAGGTCTATACCCATCTCGATTTCCAGTACCTCGCCAAAATCTACGACAGCGCGCATCCGCGCGCCAAGAAAAAAACCTGAACGAAACGGCACGCCGCAGCGAATCATCCGGTGCGGCTCGGTTTCCAACAAGCATTTTGGAAGGATGGGTGCAGCACAGAGCGGGTGAATCAATACCGTGCCAGCAGCGGGAAATCCTGCGGATTGCGGATCGACGCGACGGCCAGACCAATATCCAGCCCGGGCCAGTACAAATGATTCGGCTGCGGCAATTCGACATGCGTCGGCTTGCGGATCGGCGCATCGGCAAACCAGGGGAAATCGCTGAACGCAACATATAGCTCCCCGTCCCCCAGCAATAGCCAGAAGCCCGGGCCGGGAACATGGGTTACCTCAACTTCCGAAATGGCGTTGCCAAGCAGCGTGGATGTCATGCTCGCGCTCCTCAATCAGTGCCTGCGCCCGCTTGAGCGCTTTCAAGCTCGAACCAATGTTTTTCGCCAGCGTTATCTGCGGTTCCAGCCAGAACTTTGCTTACCCTTTGGCATGGTTCACATGCGCATGCAAACGCAGTTCTTCGCGGGAGAAGAAAAGGAAACGAAAACCGTGCGCACGGAAAACGGTCGGTACCATGCGCGGCATGATAGGGCCGGCCCGATTTGCAGTGCGCGCTGCTACCCGCCAGAAGATGGGTGGCGGACTATATCAGTGCCGGCTCACGAACGGTTTGAAACCCAGTTTTCCCGCCAGCACATCGGCGGCGCGGCGCGCATCGTCGGCATTCCGGTACGGGCCGAGATGGATACGGTTAAGGCCGCCTTGTTGCAACAACACGATATCTTTACCGCTGTCGCCCAGTTCGGCGCGCATTTTGGCAAGGAAGCTTTCCGCGCCCTGCTGTTCCCTGAACGCGCCCAGCTGCAGATAGACATTGCCCGCGCGGTCGGGCGGCATCACCGGCATTACCGTGGTCGCGGCAACGGTTTCCACTTTGACCGGTTCGACCGGGCGTGCCACCGGCGCATTGCCATCCGCGACCAGGCTTTCCACTTCGACTTCGGCGCTGCCCTGATTGACGTAGCCAAGCTTGTACGCGGCGGCGTATGACAGATCGATGATGCGGTCATGCAGGAAGGGGCCGCGATCATTGACGCGCACCACCACCGATTTGCCATTGGCCAGGTTGGTCACGCGCGCGTAGCTCGGCACCGGCAGTGTGGGATGCGCGGCGGTCATGCCGTACATATCGTAGGTATCGCCAATGGAGGTGTGCTGGCCGTGGAATTTTTTGCCGTACCAGGAGGCGCTCCCACGCTCCTTGTAGTTGCCCGGCGCGGCCAGCGGGGTGTAGGTCTTGCCGAGCGCGGAATAGGGGCGATTGGCGTAGCGATGCAGCGGCTCCGGCTTGGGCACGGCATCGGGAATGCTGTCCAGATTGGCCGGGGCATCGGCGCCGGGACCGTCACCCGCCAGGTATCCGCCGCCTTGCGTTGCCGCCGGCTGTTCTGCCGCACTCGTTGCCGGGCGCTGCGGTGGAGTGGAACAAGCGCTCAACAACCCCAGGGCGAGCGCAATCGTGATACCGGATTTTGTCATGCTTGTCTCCTCAGGTTTTGACCAGACGCTGGTGGGTGTGGATGCTCATCAGCACGCCGAAGCCGAGCATCAGCGTGAGCAATGATGTGCCACCATAACTCACCAGCGGCAGCGGCACGCCAACCACCGGCAGAATGCCGGTGACCATGCCGATGTTGACGAAAGTGTAAATAAAAAAGGTGAGCGTGATACTGCCGGCCATCAGGCGCGTGAAATAGGTGGAAGCGTTGGCGGTGATGACAAAGCCGCGCCCGATGACGAAGACGTACAGCCCCAGCAAAAACAGGTTGCCGATGAAGCCGAACTCTTCCGACCAGACCGCGAAGATGAAGTCGGTGGTGCGCTCGGGCAGGAAATCGAGATGGGTCTGTGTGCCCTGCAGGTAACCCTTGCCCATCAAGCCGCCGGAGCCAACTGCGATCATGCCCTGAATGGTGTGGTAGCCCTTGCCCAGTGCGTCCTGCGACGGGTCGAACAGCATCAGAATGCGCTGGCGCTGGTAATCGTGCAGCGCATGCCACAGAAACGGCGCGCTGGCCGCAGCCGCCACCAACAGGCCGAGGATGACGCGCCAACTCAAGCCGGCCAGGAACAGCACGAAGAAGCCGCTGGCGGCGATCAGGATGGAGGTCCCAAGATCGGGTTGGCGTACGATCAATGCCAGCGGCATCACCAACAACAGGGCAGCGATGAGATGGTTGCGCCAGGTCAGGGTCGCTTCGTGCTTCTCGAAGTACCAGGCCATCATCAGCGGCACCGCAATCTTCATCAGTTCGGACGGCTGGATGTTCGCCACGCCCAGATTCAGCCAGCGCCGCGCGCCGTGGCTGATCTCGCCGAACAGCGCAACTCCGATCAGCAGAGCCATGCCCAGCACGTACATCGGCACGGCGATGCGCATCAACCAGTGCAGCGGCATGTTGGCGATGATCCACAGCACGATGAAAGCCACGGCGATATTGCCCAGCTGCCCCAGCACGCGCGCGCCGTTGCCGTCACTGGCGCTATACAGCGTCAGCAGGCTGACCAGCAGCAGCGCCCCCAGCCCGGACAACAGGACCGGATCGAGGTGCAGCACGAAACGCTGTTTGAGTTGGCGCAGATTCATCAATCTCCCTCCGCCGTGTCGCTGACTGCGGCCTTTTTCAGGGGCTTGGGCAGCTTGCCCAGCAGATAATAATCGAACACCTTGCGCGCAATCGGCGCCGCCGTCGAGCTGCCGTGTCCGCCGTTTTCCGCCAGCACCGCCAGCGCGATGCGCGGCTGGTCGGCCGGGGCGAAGGCGATGAACCAGGCATGGTCGCGATTGTATTCCGAGACTTTTTTCTCATCATATTTTTCGCCCTGCTTGATCGCGATGACCTGCGCCGTCCCTGTCTTGGCTCCCACCGGATAAAGCGCGTTGTAAAACGAGCCGGCCGCGGTGCCGCCGGGATGGGTGACCGCCTGCATCGCGCGCTTGACCAGGTCGATATCCTGCGCCGGAATCTTCAGGTCAAACAGGGGTTGCGGCGGCGCGCTCGTCTCGCGTTGGATCGCCTTGACCAGATGCGGACGATAGCCCACGCCGCCGTTGGCCAAAGTGGCCGTGACATGCGCCATCTGCAGGGGCGTGGCCAACTGATAGCCCTGCCCGATGCCGGCCGACACGGTATCGCCCGGATACCATATCTGCTGGTGGCGTTGCATCTTCCACCCGGTGGAAGGCAACAGCCCCGGCACTTCGCCCTCGAGGTCAATTCCGGTGCGCTTGCCAAAACCGAACTGGCCGAGATAGTCGTGCATGCGATCGATGCCGAGTTCGGTCGCCAGTCCGTAATAGTAGGTGTCGCACGACACCACGATGGACTTGAACATATCCACGCGGCCATGACCGCCCACTTTCCAGTCGCGGTACTGATGCCGGCTACCGGGCAGCATGTAGTAACCCGGATCGCTGATGCTGAAATCGGGCGAGCGCGCAGCGAAATGCAATCCGGTCAATGCCATGAACGGCTTGATCGTCGAACCCATCGGATACTGTCCGCGCAGGGCACGGTTGTTGAGCGGCACGTCCGGCGAATTGTTGAGCGCATCCCAGCTCTCGGTGTCGATGCCGTCGATGAACAGATTGGGGTCGTAGCCGGGCTTGCTGACATAGGCCAGCACCTCGCCGTTGGCCGGATCGATGGCCACCAGCGCACCGCGAAAATCACCGAGTGCCTGCACCGCCACTTCCTGCAAACCGGCATCCAGGGTCAGCGTCAGGTTTTTGCCCGACTCGGGCGCGGTGCGCGACACCATGCGCACCGCCCGTCCGCCGGCATCCACCTCGACCTGCTCGAAACCGGTCACGCCGTGCAGTACTTTTTCGTAATACTGTTCGATGCCGGTCTTGCCGATGTATTCGGAGCCCAGGTAGTTGGCTGCGACCTCGCCCGCTTCCAGCTCCTCCAGTTCCTGCTGATTGATGCGGCCGATGTAGCCGAGCAAATGCGAGGTTGTCTCGGTGTAGGGGTACTCCCGAAACAGGCGCGCCTTCAATTCGACGCCCGGAAAGCGATAACGCTGCGCGGCAAAACGCGCCACTTCCTCATCCGTCAGCCGGGTGCGGATGGGCAGGGTTTGCAGCGAGCGCCGCTCCGCCAGCAGCTTTTTGAAGCGGCGCAAATCCTTGGGTTTGATCTCGACCAGCTTGCCGATCTCGGCGATGGTCTGATCCAGATTGCGAATGTTGTCCGGCGTGACTTCCAGGGTGTAGCCGGCATAGTTGCGCGCCAGCACCACGCCGTTGCGGTCGGTAATCACGCCCCGGTTGGGCACGATGGGCACAACATAGATGCGATTGCTTTCTGCCAGCGTGTCGAAATGCCCATGCTGCAATACCTGAAGATAGAACACCCGCGCCAGCAGCAGCAGCATCAGCAGGCCGGCAAAACCCAGACCGACAAACAGGCGCAAGCGGAAGAAATGGATTTCGCGCTGACTATTCTTCAGCTCGATCTTGCGCGTCATAGCTGGTCGGAATCGCGCCGCGGGCGGCGCAGCGTCTGGATGAGCAAAGTGAGCGGTGCCCACAACAGCGCGGAGGTCAGACTGCCGATGAAGTATTCCCACGCGACAAAACCGCGCACCTGCCAATGAACAAGGGCATAGACGGCATAACTGACCAGCAATAGGGCGAACACATGCAGCGATTGTTCTTTCAGGCTGAACATCTGCACGCGCCGGTTCAGGACCAGCCCGCCGAACGCCAGCACGGAATACGCCAGCGCATGCTGTCCGAACAGGCTCGCGTCGGCGACATCGACCAGTATCCCCAGCACCCAGGCAGTGCCGATACCGACCCGATGCGGTTTGTGCGTGCACCAATAGAGCAGGACCAGCGCCACGAAATCGGGACGCGCGGCCAGCGCCCAACCGTGCCAGGGCAACCATTCGAACAGCACGGCAACGATGAGCGAGGCAAAGATGAAACGACGGCTGGCGGGAAGCAAAAATTCACGGTCCGTGTTCAGAAGCGATTTCACCGGGCACCTCGCTTAATCGATTTCTTGCCGGATGGCCGCTCCCCCGCCGCGTCATCAAGCGGGCGCGGCGGCAAGGAAGACACGGACGACACAACCAGCAAGGTGCGATGGCGATCGACCCCTGCCAGCGGCGCACAGACAATATGCGCAAACGCGTAAGCCGGATCGCGCTCGATGCGCACGACCTTCGCCACCGGCAATGCGGGCGGATACGTACCGTCGAGGCCGGATGTCACCAACTCGTCGCCCACCTCGATATCCACGGCGACCGGTTGATAACGCAATTCCATCTCGCTGATGTTGCCCGAGCCAAAGACCGCCGCGCGCAAACCGTTGCGCACCACTTGCACCGGCACGATATTATTTTTGTCGGTGACCAGCGTCACTTCGGACAACCACGGAAAGGTGCGCGTGACCTGGCCGACCACACCCCGGTTATCGATCACCGCCTGCCCCGCCAGCACACCGGCCCGCGCACCGGCATCCACCAGCAGTTTTCGCTTGAAGATGTCGCGCTCCAGATAGACGATCTGTGCCGCCCGGACGTTGTAGTCACTACGCTGCTTGATTTCCAGCAGGGCGCGCAATTGCTCATTCTCGTTCAGCACCGCTTCAAATTGATTCAGGCGCGCCGCATCCGCATCATGTTGCAGGCGCAACGCCTCGTTTTGGGCGACCAGATGGCGCTGCAGCGAGATATATTCTGAACCGTCGTGCCAGAGTGTGCCGGGCAGTGTCGTCAGGCGCTGCAAGGGATAGATGATGACGGCAATGACTTGACGCGTGGATTCCAGATAACGGTAGCGTGCATCCACGAACAGCAACATCAGGGAAAGTAACGAGAAAAAAACCAGTCGCGCGACCGCGCTCGGGCCGCGATTGAAAAAAGGTAACGAGCGCGTGTCTTCCAGCACCGCTGAATCAATCTGAAGTGAAGATATTCGTGTATTTGTCCATGCTCTCCAGCGCCTTGCCCGAACCGCGCACCACGCAGGTCAGCGGATCGTCGGCGATCACCACCGGCAGGCCGGTCTCTTCCATCAGCAGGCGGTCGAGGTCGCGCAGCAGGGCGCCGCCGCCGGTCAGCACCATGCCTTTGCTGGCGATGTCCGCACCAAGTTCGGGCGGGGTCTGTTCCAGCGCGGTCTTCACCGCGCTGACGATACTATTTAGCGGATCGGTCAGCGCTTCCAGAATCTCGTTGCTGGAGATGGTGAAACTGCGCGGCACGCCTTCCGCCAGATTGCGACCGTTCACTTCCAGCTCGCGCACTTCGCTGCCGGGGAAAGCGGAACCGATCTCCTTTTTGATCTGCTCGGCCGTGGTCTCGCCGATCAGCATGCCGTAATTGCGCCGGATGTAATTGATGATGGCGTCGTCGAATTTGTCGCCGCCGACCCGCACCGAGCCGGAATACACCGCGCCGCCAAGCGAGATCACACCCACTTCCGTCGTGCCGCCGCCAATATCGACCACCATCGAACCGGTTGCATCCTCCACCGGCAGGTCGGCGCCGATCGCCGCCGCCATTGGCTCCTCAATCAGTTCGACGCGGCGCGCGCCCGCGCCAAACGCCGATTCGCGAATGGCGCGGCGCTCAACCTGGGTCGAGCCGCACGGCACGCAAATCACGATGCGCGGGCTGGGGGTGAAGATGCTGGATTTGTGCACGCGGCGAATGAAATGCTTGAGCATCTGCTCGGTCACGGTGAAGTCGGCGATCACGCCGTCCTTCATCGGGCGGATGGCGGTGATGTTGCCCGGCGTGCGTCCCAGCATCTGCTTGGCGGCAATCCCGACCTGCTGGATCACCTTCTTGCCGTTGGGTCCGCCTTCCTGGCGGATCGCCACCACTGACGGCTCGTCCAGCACCACCCCGTGACCGCGCAGCCAGATCAGCGTATTCGCCGTACCGAGGTCAATGGCAAGGTCGTTGGAAAAATAGCCCTTGAAAAGTCCGAACATGTTGTATCCCGTAGTCTAAAGAGGTGCCCCGAATGGGCGCGTATGATACCCTATCGACTTTGTTTAAATAAAGTTTTTGCCATGTCTTTAAGCACCCTTGATGTCGAAAAAATCGCCCGCTTGGCGCGCCTGGCGATGGATGAAAACGAGGTCGAAGCCGCCCGCAATCAGCTGTCCGGCATCTTTGGCCTGATCGCCGAGATGCAAGCCGTGGATACAGACGGCGTGGAGCCGATGTCGCACAGCCAGGATCTGGCGCAGCGTCTGCGCGTTGATGTCGTCACCGACAGCAACCAGCGTGTGCTGTTCCAGGCGATCGCGCCTCAGGTCGAAGCCGGTCTTTATCTCGTTCCCCAAGTCATCGAATAAGCCCATGTTTAAATCCAGCCTCAGGCAAATCGGCACCGCCCTCACTTCCCGCAAGATTTCCAGCGTCGAGCTGACCCAGCTCTACCTCGATCGCATTGCCCGATTGAACCCGGCACTCAACGCCTTCATCACGCTGAATCCCGAGCTGTCACTGGCCCAGGCGCGTGCCGCCGACCAGCGTCTCGCCGCAGGCAAGGCCGATGCGCTGACCGGTATCCCGCTCGCGCAAAAGGATATTTTTTGCGCCAAAGGCTGGCTCACCACCTGCGGCTCGAAGATGCTGCATAACTTCGTCTCGCCCTACGACGCCCACGTCATCACGCAATTCAACAACGCCGGCGCGGTCATCCTCGGCAAGACCAACATGGACGAGTTCGCCATGGGCTCGTCCAACGAGACTTCCTATTATGGTCCGGTGAAAAATCCATGGGATACGCAACGCGTGCCCGGCGGCAGCTCCGGCGGCACGGCGGCGGCGGTGGCGGCGCGCCTGTGCGCGGCGGCAACCGGCACCGACACCGGCGGTTCGATCCGCCAGCCCGCCGCGCTGTGCGGCATCTCCGGCCTGAAGCCCACCTACGGTGTGTGCTCGCGCTACGGCATGATCGCCTTCGCTTCCAGCCTCGACCAGGCCGGGCCGATGGCGCGCAGCGCGGAAGACCTGGCGCTGATGCTGAATACGATGGCGGGGTTTGACGAGCGCGATTCCACTTCGCTGCAACGCGACACGGAAGACTACGCGCGCGACCTGAACAAACCCTTGAACGGCCTGCGCATCGGCTTGCCGCAAGAGTTTTTCGCGGCAGGCATGGGCAGCGATGTGGCCAAAGCAGTCGAAGCCGCCATCGCCGAATACAAAAAACTGGGCGCGACCGTGGTCGAGATCAGCCTGCCGAATTCCAAGCTGTCGGTGCCGGTGTATTACGTGCTGGCGCCGGCGGAAGCGTCGAGCAACCTGTCGCGCTTCGACGGCGTGCGCTACGGCTACCGCGCGCCTGAATATGGCGACCTCACCGATATGTACGAGAAGACCCGCGCGCAGGGTTTCGGCGCGGAAGTGAAGCGCCGCATCATGATCGGCACTTATGTGCTAAGCCACGGCTATTACGACGCTTACTACATCAAGGCGCAACGTATCCGCCGCCTGATCGCGCAGGACTTTGCCGAGGCATTCAAACAGTGCGACGTGATCATGGGGCCGACCTCGCCCACCACCGCGTTCAAACTGGGCGAAAAAGGCGACGACCCGGTGCAGATGTATCTGTCCGACATTTACACCATCGCGGTGAACCTGGCGGGTCTGCCCGGCATGTCCATCCCATGCGGTTTCGGGGAAAACAACATGCCGGTGGGCCTGCAGATCATCGGCAACTATTTCGACGAGGCGCGCATGCTCAACGTCGCGCACCAATATCAACTGGCGACCGACTGGCACGGTCGAAGCCCAACAGGAATGGAGCTTTAAGTCATGGATCACTTGCTTATCCGTTATAGCAACCAACAGCTCGAAGATATTATTGAAGAAGCCTTGATTTATATGTGCGCGTGTCCGTCACAAGTCGCGGAAGAATTGTTGCGACTGAGGAAGGTATTCGCCTATCAAAGTAACTGCATCAGCAAGGGAAGTGTTTTGGAAGAAGTTCATCACCGCATTGCAGATTCCACTCGCAAAGCACATGCGGAGTTAGAACAATGCCTGGATGATGTCCTGCGCATCGAAGGGTGGGATTTGCAGACGCTCAAAATGCCCGCCGGATTGCGCGAATTGCGCCAAAAAACCATCGATCAGGAATAAGCATGACTTGGGTAATCGTCATCGGGCTGGAAGTACACACCCAGCTCTCGACCAATACAAAAATCTTCTCCGGCGCTTCGACCGCGTTCGGCGCGGAACCGAACACGCAAGCCGATGCGGTGAGTCTGGCGCTGCCGGGCGTGCTACCGGTGTTGAACAGGAGCGCGGTGGAACGCGCGATCAAATTTGGTTTGGCGACCGGCGCGCACATTGCGCCGCGATCGGTGTTCGCGCGCAAGAATTATTTCTATCCCGACCTGCCCAAGGGTTACCAGATCAGCCAGATGGACTTGCCGGTCGTGGGGCAGGGCGCGCTGACGATTCAGGTCGTGCCGCTGTCCGGAAACGCCAAGCCGTATGAAAAAACCGTGCGCATCACCCGCGCCCATCTGGAAGAAGACGCGGGCAAGTCGCTGCACGGCGATTTCCACGGCATGACCGGCATCGACCTGAATCGCGCCGGCACGCCGCTGCTGGAGATCGTGTCCGAGCCGGACATGGCGAGCGCCGCCGAGGCGGTGGCCTACGCCAAAGCCCTGCACTCGCTGGTGCGCTGGATCGGCATCAGCGACGGCAACATGCAGGAAGGCTCGTTCCGCTGCGACGTGAACGTGTCGGTGCGCAAGCCCGGCCAGCCACTGGGCACGCGGCGCGAGATCAAGAACCTGAACTCGTTCAAGTTCATGCAGCAGGCCATCGATTACGAAGTGCAATGGCAGATTGACACGATTGAGAACGGCGGCACCGTGCAGCAGGCGACTATCCTGTTCGACCCGGACAGCGGCGAGACGCGCATGATGCGCAGCAAGGAAGACGCGCACGACTATCGCTATTTTCCCGACCCCGATCTGTTGCCGCTGGAGATTTCGCCGGAGTGGATCGAGCAGGTGCGCGCCACGCTGCCGGAGCTGCCGCAGAGCAAGCAGTCGCGTTATGTCAGCGCGCTTGGCCTCTCCGCTTACGATGCGAGCCTCCTCACCGCCTCACGCGAGATGGCGGACTACTTTGAGGCGGCACTGAGTGCCGGGCCGGCGCAGGCCAAGCAGCTTGCCAATTGGATGCAGGGGGAGATTTCCGCACGACTCAACCGTGAGGACAAGAACATCACCGATGCACCGATCAAGCCCATACAATTAGCCGTTCTGATTGGCCGAATCGTCGATGGAACGATTTCAAATAACGCCGCCAAGCAGATATTCGATCACCTCTGGACACCCAAGGAGGCAGAACTGGTCATAGGTGATTCACTTGAAGAGGTAACCAAAGGCATCAATACCCTCATCGAAACCAAAGGCCTCAAGCAAGTTTCCGACAGCGGCGCGATCGAAGCGCTGGTGGATGAAATCATTGCCGCCAATGCGGACAAGGTGGCGGAATATCGCAGCGGCAAGGACAAGCTGTTCGGTTTCTTTGTCGGTCTCGCCATGAAGGCCAGCAAAGGCAAAGCGAACCCGGCTCAGCTGAACGACATCCTGAAGCAGAAGCTGGCAGGATAATTTGCCGTCATACCGGCGCAGGCCGGTATCCAGTTGCAGAAAATATCCCGCATATGCGGACAATGCCTTGGGTTTGGCCGCCCCTCGAAACTCGCCACAATCGGCTCGTTTTGCCTGCTACACAGCCCTTTGATTTAGCTGGATACCGGCCTGAGCCGGTATAACGGAGGTGAAAATGAAGCAGATGCTTACATCGGTTTTGCTTGTACTCTTCCTGCTTCAACTACCCATTCCGCTTTTCGCCGGCACGCAGCCGCCGCTGATGCTGGCCAATATCTATCGTGAAGGTGTCCCTTTGGCGGAATATTGGGTCAGCGAAAAGTATGATGGCGTGCGCGGCTACTGGGACGGCAGGCAGTTACTCACACGCGGCGGCGAGCGTATTCATGCGCCGGCATGGTTCACCGCGAGTTGGCCGGCGATTCCGATCGACGGCGAACTGTGGGCGGGGCGCGGACGTTTTGCGCAGGCGGTATCTACGATTCGCCAAGCTGAACCGGATGATGCCGCATGGCGCGAGATCAAATTCATGCTGTTCGACCTGCCCGCACATCCCGGCAGTTTCAGCGAACGCGATACAGAACTGGGGCGCATCGTGGTTGACATCAACCGACCCTGGGTGCGGCATGTCGAACAGTTCAGAGTCAGGAATGTCGCCGCGTTGCGCGCCGCGCTTGATCGCGTCGTCAAACTGGGCGGCGAGGGGCTGATGCTGCATCGCGGCAGCGCGCTGTACCGGGCTGAACGCAACGACGATCTGCTCAAACTCAAACCGTATCTGGATGCGGAAGCGCGGGTGGTCGCGCATCTGCCGGGGCAGGGAAAATATGCCGGGATGCTCGGCGCGCTGGAGGTGGAGACAGAGGCGGGACTGCGCTTCAGGCTGGGTTCAGGTTTGTCTGATGCCGAACGGCGCGCGCCGCCCGCGCTCGGCTGCTGGGTGACCTATCGCCACAACGGGGTCAATGCCAAGACCGGCATCCCGCGTTTCGCGCGCTTCCTGCGCCTGCGCAGCGACCGTGAATGCAGTGTTCCCTGACCTTGAATCAATCCTGAAGGTCGAAACGCATGACGCGATAGAAGCCGCCGAAGCAGTGTTCGACATGCGGCCCTGCTGCCAGTGCCTTGCCCTGCTTCAGTATTGCCTCATTCAGTTTGGCGTGCACATCTTCCTGCCAGAATCCGGGCAGAAACGGCTCCAGATGCCCCAGAACAAAACGGAACGGCCGGAAACGATACAGCCAATGGCAATGCGGTGTGCTGCCGTATTCAGTGATCAGCACCGAGCCGCCCGGTTTCAGCACGCGCGCGATCTCGTCGTACACATGCTGTCGCGCCTGTGGTGGCAACTCGTGAAAGAGGAAGAACAGGATGACCTGGTCGAATGCTTCGTTGGCGTAGCCCAACGACTCGGCGTTCATGCGCGCCAAGTGGCAGCGGTCGGCAACCTCCGTTATTTTGCCGCGTGCCAGCTCCAACTGACCGACGGCGACATCGCACAAATGCACTTCGTTGTCGGTGTGGTGCAACAGCGAGGGGGTGAGCTTGCCGTACACACAGGTGAGCTGCAACAGCTTTGCCCCGGACTTGCGCTCGATGTGCGCCAGCGTTTTATTGAGCAGCGTGTCGTACTGCCCAAACAGAATGGCGTTGATAATCGGCTGGTGATCGAAGAACCAGATGCTCTTGTCCCACAGATAGGCCCACCAGTAATAGCGTGCCAGATATTCCGGCACGCCGCCCCGGATGAATTTTTGATAGATGGCCATTAGTCGTTTCTGCGCGGCTTGCGCGGTGCCTTGTTGAACAATCTGTCGTACAGCCAGTTGGGCAGGCGGCGCAACAACCAGCCGACCACGGCCATCTGCCACGGGATGACGGCAAACGACGTGGCGCGCCCGATCGCGCGCGCGATGCGCCGCGTTGCGTCATCCGCGTCGAGCAGGAAAGGCATGGGGAAATCGTTCACGTCGGTCATCGGCGTGCGGATGTAACCGGGGCAAATCGTCACCACATTGACACCGCTGTCGCGCAACTCGACGCGCAGACTTTCCAGATAGGCAATTGCCGCCGCTTTGGAAGCCGAATACGCCTCGGAGCCAGGCAGGCCGCGAAAACCGGCGACGCTGGCGATGCCGACCAGCTTGCCTTGCCGCGCCTCTCGCATGGCATGAATGAACGGCTGGAAGGTCTTCGCCATGCCGAGCACGTTGATGTCCATCACCTGCTGAAAGGCGTCCATGTCCTCGGCATATTCGGTCATAACGCCGCGGCTGATACCGGCATTGGCGATCACAATGTCCGGCACGCCGGCGCGCGCGATGAAATCGGCGGCGGCAACGCGGAGCGCCACCGCATCGCGCACATCCAGCGCGTAGCAAAACACTTTATCGGGAAATTCCGCTGCAAGGGTTTGCAGCAACTCGCCGCGGCGGGCAAGGACGGCGACGTATGCGCCGCGTTCAAGATAATGGCGCGCGAGGGCCAGACCGATGCCGCTCGACGCGCCGGTGATGACGACGCGCATCAACGCTTGCCGGCGCGTCTCTCCTTGCGCGCGATCTCGATCACTTCGTTCAGCACGCGAACAGTATCCGCCGGCTCCAGACCGGTGATGATGTATTTTCCATCCACCGCGATGGTGGGTGTGCCACGAATGGCGTAACTGCGCACCAGCTGGTTGCTGCGCGCGACCTTCCCGGCGAGCGAGAACGAGTTATAAGCCGCACCGAATTTTTGGGCATCCACCCCGCGTTTGGCCACGAACGCGGTGATTTTCTGCTCGTCGCTCAAGTCGGTGTTGAACACATTCCACGCCTCGAACAGATCGTTGTGCAATTTTTCGCGCTCGCCCAGCGCCTCCAGCGCATAGAAAGTTCGCGCCATCGGCTCCCAGGTGTCGCGGAAGATGACCGGTACGAATTGCAGGTTCACATCCTTGGGCATCTTCTTTTCCCAGGCACTCAACGGGCCGTGCAAGTAATAGCAATGCGAACAGCCGTAAAAGAAGAACTCCAGCACCTCAACCTTGCTGCCACTGCTGGTCGGCTGTGCCGGGCTCATCACCTTGTAATCGCGACCGGCCACGACATCCGCCTGGACTTGTGTGGCAACCAGCAACAACAGCACCGCAATCAGTTTATGCAACAGCTTCATCTTCATCTCCTTATTATTGGGCGTGGAGGGCGGTGGCATTGGCGACACCGTTCGATTTCAAATTGGCAATCGTTTCATTCGCTGCGCCCAACCCCTGAAATGGACCGAGACGGACGCGATGCCAGATCCCTTTGCCGGGCAGATCGACACTCTGCACACTCGCTTCCAGGCCGACCAGGGCCAGCTTGGCTTTCAGCTTTTCCGCATCGGCCGCGTTTTGGAACGATCCCGCCTGCACCAGATAAGGTGTCGTATCGCCGATCGTGACCTCCGGCCTGACGACGGTGGGCGGACTGCGCTTGCTTGTGCCGCCCGCTTTGTCAGGCAACTCTCGGTAGAACTCGAATTGCTGCGCCGGTTGCGGCGCGTTGGCGCGCGGCGCGGGCGACGCGACGACCGGCGGGGGCAAAGGTTTGGCGGTTTCTCTGGCGACCGGCGGCTCCTTGAATGCGGAAGAAGTTCGCTGCGTCATAAACCACGCAATGCATCCGGCGATCACCACCCCGAGTACCATGCCAACGATCATTGAAGCCGCCGCCTTGGATTTCTTGCCTGCCGAGTTGCCGTTTGCCATCTTCAATTCCTTCGTCAAACTACATTTGCTCGGGAGCTGTGACACCGAGCAGTGCCAATCCGTTCCGTAACACCTGCGCCACGGCCGCGATCAGCGCCAGCCGCGCCAGCTTGACCCGGCCGTCCTCGACCAGAAAACGCGAGGCATTGTAATAGCTATGGAAATCCGCCGCCAATTCCTTCAGATAAAAGGCGATCAGGTGCGGTGCGAGATCTTCCGCGGCTTGTTCGATCACCTGCGGGAAATCGATCAGACGCTGCAACAGGGCGGTTTCATATTCGCTGTCCAGCGCGCTCACCTCCACCTGATGCAAAGTCTGTCGGTCCCCGCCCCATTGTGTCAGCACCGCATGAATGCGCGCGTGGGCATACTGGATGTAATACACCGGATTGTCGTTGCTCTGCGATTTCGCCAGATCAATGTCGAACACCAGTTGCGAATCGGGATGGCGCGCGGCGAGGAAGTAGCGCGTCGCGTCGCAGCCCACTTCGTCGATCAGGTCGCGCAGCGTGACATAGCTGCCGGCGCGCTTGGATATCTTCACTTCTTCGCCGTTCTTCAGCACGGTCACCATCTGGTGCAGCACGTAATCCGGCCAGCCTTGCGGAATGCCCGCATCCAGCGCCTGCAGCCCGGCGCGTACACGGGTGATGGTTGAATGGTGATCCGAACCCTGTTCGTTGATCACACGCTCAAAACCGCGCCGCCACTTCTCCAGATGGTAGGCCACGTCCGGCACGAAGTAGGTGTAGCCGCCGTCAGTCTTGCGCATCACGCGGTCCTTGTCGTCGCCAAAATCTGTGGTGCGCAGCCACAATGCATCGTCCTGTTCGTAAGTGTGGCCGCTGGTGATCAGGCGCCGCACCGTCTCTTCCACCTTGCCTTCGGCATACAGCGCCGATTCCAGCGAGAACACATCAAACTCGACGCGGAAGGCGCGCAAATCCAGATCCTGCTCGCGTCGCAGATAGGCCACGGCGAAATGACGGATCGCCTCGGCATCGTCCGCATCGCCTTTGCCAACAGTATGTTGGTCATCGGCCTCGACCGGTTCTTTTGCCATGTAGGCATTCGCCACATCCAGGATGTAATCGCCGCGATAACCCGACTCCGGCCAAGCCGGATCGTCCGGCGTGATGCCCTTGCAGCGCAGTTGCACCGAGCGCGTCAGATTGTCGATCTGCACCCCGGCATCGTTGTAATAAAACTCGCGCGTCACACTCCAGCCCGCCGCATGCAGCACGTTGCACAGGCAATCGCCCACCGCCGCGCCGCGCCCGTGGCCGACATGCAACGGCCCGGTCGGATTGGCCGAGACAAACTCCACCCCCACCTTGCGCCCGGCGCCTGTGTGCATATGGCCGTAGCCCGCCCCGGCGACCAGCACGCCGTGCACCACGTCCTGCTTGGCCGCGGTAGTGATAAACACGTTGATGAAACCGGCCCCCGCGATCTCGACTTTCTCGATGACCTCAGACTTCGGCAATGCCGCAATCAACGCGTTGGCAATATCGCGCGGTGATTTGCGCAGCGGCTTGGCGAGCTGCATCGCCAGGTTGCAGGCGTAATCGCCATGCGCAACAAGTTTTGGACGCTCAATCAGAACGGTCGCGCCACCCTGATCGGGTACCACCTCGCGCAAAGCCTGCGCAAACAGATCGGATAAATGGGATTTGAAATTCAGGGCAGCGGACATGAAACAGCACCATTAAACGTGAATCTCGCGTAGCGACTTGTTTGCCCCCTCTCCCTCCGGGGGAGGGTTGGGGTGTGGGAAACGGGCATGGCGAGTTTTATTTTCAGGGGTGGCATCATCGCCATGCCCGTTAAAGAGGCGTGGATTATAGCATTTGCAGACACCAGAGCCGCTTATCACCCCGCTTTCGGAACTGTATTGCAGTTTGCCAGAAGACAATATCCAAGCCGTATTGTGGATGATTGAGCCCCTAAACTGCTGTAAATAATCGGTGGGTAGCCACTGCTTCGATTCGGTAAATTAGCGTTAGCAAATCGTTCAACAAACCGAAGGCGACGATGCGGATTCTGGGAAAACGCTGCGAAAGGCGGTGTCGGCTTGCGCGATGAACTCCGCGCCCCGGCTGACCGGCACCGAGATGTCGTGCTTGATGCTGATGCCTTCGGCCTTTTGCGCCTCGGCGATGTTCTTGCGCAGCGGCTTGGCCAGTTTCTTCGCCAGATTGCAGGCATAGTCGCCATGCGCGGCCTGCTTGGGCCGTTCGATCAGCACAGCCCACCCGTCATGCCCGGGGGCCACCGCGCGCAAGGCCTGCGCGAATAAATCGGACAAATGGGATTTGAAGTTGAGGACAGCGGGACATGAAACAGCACCAGAAGAAGAATAATCATCGCCTAGCGATTCAATTGCCCCCTCTCTCCGGGGCAGGGTTGAGGTGGGGGAGCGGGCGGACTATAGCATTGCAACGGCTACCTGCGGCTTCAGCCGCCGACCCCGCAAGCGGCCCAAAGTTTGGCTCCGTGTTTTACAATTGGGTTATTCTCAAATCCGGAAGCGATTGAACCGGAAAGCGGCAGTTTCTTTAACGTCCGCAGTCGCAATAATAAATTGGCAAGGAAAATGATGGGAATTGAATCGAATGAATTGGCGTCGGGTGCCGCCGCGTGCTATCTCTGCGGCACCACCGGGGCTAGGGTTCTTGCCAATCGCTGTCGCAGCAACACGCCGCTGAGAACTGTGATTTGCCCAAAGTGCGGGCTAGTCTGGTCTGACCCGCTACCGCATAACCCGCGCGATTTCTACGAGGATGATTACCGGGTCAGTTACAAGGGCACTTATTCTCCCAAACCCAAGCACATATTGAGAGCCGGCAATGTGGCGTTGTCTCGCCACGAAAAAATCCGACGGCTGCTGGCTAATAAAATGCGCGTCCTGGATGTCGGCTCGGGCGGCGGGGAGTTTGCCTATCTGCTCAAAACTCTCGGCCACGACGTGCAGGGGATTGAACCCAACAGGGGTTACGCCGACTATTCTATTCGCGAATATGGCTTGAACGTCCGGGTCGGCTTTGTGCAGGATGTCGCGTTGCCGGAAAAAAACCTCGGGCTCATCACCATCTGGCACGTGCTGGAACACACCGAAAATCCTTTCAATGTGCTGTTGAAACTGCATGAGCTGCTGCAACCGGAGGGAATGCTGGTGATCGAGGTGCCCAATATCGAAGCCACCTGCCAGTCGCCTCGAAGCACCTTCCACGAGGCACACCTGTTCAACTTCAACCTGGCCACCTTGCGCAAAATGACCGAAAAAGCCGGGTTTGCTTTTTCCGAACTCTCCCTTTCGCCCGATGGCGGCAACATCACGATCATGGTGCAAAAAAAATCGGCGGCACACCCGGAACCATTGGATTTGGAGATTCCCGGCAATGCGCAAAAAATCATCGGGATCGTCCGCAACCACACCCCGCTGCACCACTACCTGACCGCCCCTCCCTACGCCAGATTGCTGCGCCGCATCCGCCAGTCTCTGGCGGAGAAACGCAGCGCGGGCAGTTTCAGCAGAGGGAAAGCGTTACTTGACCGGCTCTATTCCACGCTCGGGCATCCCTCGCGCGGCGGACAATAAATCGGGGGGTGCATTTTACTTATGACACCTGCAAGAGCCAACGGTACAATCCGCGCCGGCAGCATTTTGGCAAACGGGAATTCGGTTAAATTTCATCAAAGGAGAAGAACAATGATTGGCAAAATAATGGTCGCGGCGGCGACAGCCGGCGTTTTCGCGCTGGGCGGTTGCACCACCGAAAGTTCACAGGCATTACAGGTGGCCAAAGTGCAGGCGGCGGCTGCGCCGTATTCTGGGCCGCGCGTTGCCGTCTCCGTGGGCAAGTTTGACAATCGTTCCGGCTATTTGCGCGGCGTCTTCTCCGACGGCGCGGATCGTTTGGGTAGTCAGGCCAAAACCACCCTCGTGGCGCACCTGCAGCAGTCGCAACGCTTTAGCGTGCAAGACCGCGAAAACATGGCGGAAACCGAAAAGGAAGCCAAATTGCAGGGACGCAGTCTGGCCTTGCGCGGTGCCCAATTCGTGGTTACCGGCGACATTTCAGAATTCGGGCGCAAGACGGTGGGGGACAAACAGTTGTTTGGCATTCTCGGCCGCGGCAAGAAACAGATCGCCTACGCCAAAATAACCCTGAACATCGTCAACAGCCTTACCTCCGAAGTGGCGTACTCGGCGCGCGGCGCGGGCGAATACCAGGTGTCCGAGCGTGAAGTGATCGGCTTTGGCGGCACCGCCAGCTACGATGCCACGCTGAACGGCAAAGTGCTTGACCTGGCCATGCGCGAAGCGGTTGACAACCTGGTAACCGGACTGGATGGCGGCCAGTGGGGCGACAAGGGTGCGCGCCAATGAAACTCATCGCGCACGCAACCCGGGGCGCAATCGGTATCGCCGTGATCAGCCTGCTGGCGGGCTGTGCCACACCGCCGCCAAAAACATTGTATTCATGGGAAAACTTCACGCGCCTGCAGTACGAGACGCTGGTGCCGGCGGAAACCACTCCCGATGAACAAATCAACCAACTGCAGTTGCAGGCGGAGCGCGCCGCGGCAGCCGGCGATGCCTTGCCGCCGGGTTTCCGCGCGCACCTGGGAATGCTTTACCTGTCCGCAGGAAACACCGCCGAAGCGGGCAATCTGTGGCGCGCGGAAAAAGTGGCCTTCCCGGAATCCGCGCTGTACATGGATAAATTACTCAATCGCCTCGGCGCGGCCGACACAAAACAGGTGAAGCAATGAAAACCCGAAAATTATTTTCCTCCCGCACCGGAGTCTTGATGGCTTTGGCGATTTTTCTCCCGGCTTGCGCCACCCCGCCTACCCCTTATGACTACAGCGCATTCAAACAGGCGCGTCCGGCATCAATGCTGGTTTTGCCGCCGCTCAACGACTCGCCGGAAGTCAACGCGACCGCCGGCGTCTGGGCGCATGCTGTGCGACCGCTCGCGGAAGGCGGCTATTACGTGTTCCCGATCGCCCTGGTTGCCGAAACATTCCGCCAGAACGGCCTCGATAATGCCGCCGACATTCAGGAAGTCTCGCCACAGAAACTGCATGAATTTTTTGGCGCCGATGCGGCTGTCTATATCAGGGTGATCGACTACGGGACAACCTACAAAGTCATCTCCAGCGACACCCGGGTGGCCGTCGAGGGGCGAATCATTGATTTGCGCAGCGGCCAACTGCTGTGGCAGGGACAGGCTGCCGCCTCGTCCGCCGAACAGCAACAAAACCAGGGCGGACTGATTGGCGCCCTGGTTTCCGCCGTCATTAAACAAATCGGCGACACCGTCACCGATGCCGCCTTCAATTACGCCGCCATCGCCGACCAGCGCCTCCTGGCCGCTCCACAGACGAACGGCGTGCTAACCGGACCGCGTTCACCGCACTATCAGCAAACCAAATGAGCGAGGATTGACCGCACCCGTCCGCCTGCTCGCTGCGCACCCCGGCAAGCAGGCGGACGGCGGCAAGAGGCTGTCACTTAATCCGCGGCTGTCAGCCGGATGGTGTACTGCCCGGATTTCTCGTCTTTCACCAGCACTACCCGTTTGTGCTGCTGCGCGTCTTCCATCAACTCCTTGAACGATCGGTAGCCGTAATACGATTCGTTGAAGCCGGGTCTGCGCCGCTGCATGGTGGGCTTGACCATCGAGTACCAGAGTTTCTCGTCCGAGCCGCGCTCGGCGATGAGCCCCTCGACCGTCTCGACCAGAAAATCCATCACTTCCTGTTTCTTGACCTCTTCGCCGTTGGCAGCGCCGGGTTTCGCCGCTGCGGCTTTGGCTTTGGCAGGGGCTTTTTTGGCCGCCTGTTTTTTCTTCGCTTCCTGCACGCGCACCAGGTCGTCGTAGTAGATGAACTCGTCGCAGTTGGCCGCAAGCAGATCGGAAGTCGAATCTTTCACGCCGATGCCGATCACGTATTTGTTGTTCTCGCGCAGCTTGGATACCAGCGGCGAGAAATCGGAATCGCCGCTGATGATGACGAAGCTATCGACATGGGCTTTGGTGTAGCACAGATCGAGCGCATCGACGACCATGCGGATGTCGGCGGAGTTCTTGCCGCTTTGCCGCACATGCGGAATCTCGATCAGCTCGAACGCGGCCTCGTGCATGGTGGCTTTGAATTCCTTGTAGCGCTCCCAGTCGCAATAGGCTTTCTTGACCACGATGCTGCCCTTGAGCAGCAGGCGTTCCAGCACTTTCTTGATATCGAACTGGGCGAACTTGGCATCGCGCACCCCCAGCGCCACGTTCTCGAAATCGCAGAACAAGGCCATGTTGGTGATTTCGGGTTGTTTTGCCATCTGCTTTCCTTTTTTGGTTTCCGGGTGATGCGGAGATTCAGATCACCTTACCCGGGTTCATCAACCCGTGCGGGTCCAGCGTTTGCTTGATCGAACGCATCAGTTCCAGCTCGACCGCGCTGCGATACCGGGGCAGTTCATCGCGCTTGAGTTGTCCCACACCATGCTCGGCGCTGATGCTGCCTTCAAGTTCACGCACGACCTCATACACGATGCGGTTCACCTCGTGCTCGCGCTGCTGGATGAAGGCTTGGTTCAACGCGGCATCCAGCAGGGAAATGTTGTAGTGAATGTTGCCGTCGCCCATGTGGCCGAAGGCGACGATGCGGATACCGGGAAAAGCATTACGCAAGGCACTGCCGGCTTGCGCAATGAACTCGGCCACGCGGCTGACCGGCACCGAGATGTCGTGCTTGATGCTGATGCCTTCGGCCTTTTGCGCCTCGGCGATGTTCTTGCGCAGCTTCCACCAGCGTTCAGCTTCGATTTTGTCGGTGGTGATGGTGAAATCGGCGACCCCTGCGCCGAAGGAAACCAGCGCTTCACGCAGTGCCGCATCCAGCGGCGCGGGCAGGACATTCGCCAGTTGGGTGATGACAATCCATTCGTGTTGCACGGCGAACGGTTCCTGCGTGTCGCCGATATGCTTGAACACCAGGTTGAGGCAGGAACGCGAGATCAGTTCGAAAGCGTTGATCGTATCGCCGCAGATAGCGCGCAGATGGGACAGCAGTGCCACCGCGGCGGCGGGATCGCGCACCGCGATGCAGGCCGTCGCCACCGCTTTGGGCAACGGAAAGAGTTTGACCACGGCGGAGGTGATAATGCCGAGCGTGCCTTCCGCGCCGATGAACAGTTGTTTCAGATCATAGCCGCTGTTGTCCTTGCGCAGGCGGCGCAGGCCATCCCAGATGCGCCCATCCGGCAGCACGACTTCCAGCCCCAGCACCAGATTGCGCGCAGTGCCATAGCGCAGCACGTTGATACCGCCGGCGTTGGTGGAGAGATTGCCGCCGATCTCGCAATACGGCGCGATGGCGGTCAGACCCAGCGGGAACAGGCGGTCGGCCTGCTCCGGTGCCGCATAGAGCGAAGCCAGCTTGCAACCCGCCTCGACCGTCATGGTGTAGTTCACCGCATCCATGTTGCGGATGCGGTTCATGCGCGAGAGATTGAGGACGATCTGCGGGGCGCCGCCGGTCAACGGCACGGAGCCGCCGCACAAACTGGTGTTGCCGCCCTGCGGCACGATGGCGACGCGCTTCTCCGCGCACAGCTTCACCACCGCGCTGACCTGCTGCGTATCCGACGGAAACACCACCGCCAGCGCCTCGCCCTGATAGCGCCCGCGCCAGTCCTTGTAATGCGCGGTTGCGGCGGCCCCCGTCAAAACGCCATCGCCGCCCGTGACGGCGGCGATGGCGGCAAGCAGGTCATCCCCGCTTTTTTTGATCCCGGTCACTGCGGAGTAGGATCCTGGGGTTTGGCGGCGCGGTGCGGCGAGAACCACATCTGATACAGCGAAGTGAAAATCATGATGGAGGCTGCGACGCTGTAACCGAAACCGCCGATGATGACGAACCAGGCGAAGTTCGGGTTCCATTTGGTCAGCCACCAGGACAGCACGTCAACGATCAGGAACAGGAATGGCACCGAAATGACGATTGCCTTGTTCATCTGCGAAATGCCGGTGGCATAGGTAAAAATCCAGCCGACGAAGAAAAAGATGAAGGCAATGCCGAACAGGTGAATATGCGAAACCCGGGTGAGAGTGGACATCGACTGCCCTTCATCAACCTGGATCATCTGGTTCATCTTTTCGCGGTCGCTGATGTCCGGCAGGGTCGGGATATTCGCATGACAGGGCGAACAATACTGCTCAACATCCATCGAGATTTTTTCGTCCCACTGGTCTTGCGGCCCGCCCGCTTCCGCCCATTTGATCATGTCCATGCGCACCTCCGGCGGGGCATTGTCCTTCATCGAACCGTTAAGCTTGGACACCAGCTTGGAACCGCCCGCGCGATTGCCGTAATAGCTGTACACGATGTCGTCCACGGACAGGCCGACCTTGCCGTCCGCCATACCGTGGGTCAGCATGATCTGACCGCCTGCGAATAACAGACCCAGACCGATTACCAGCAGGTAACCGGAGAACAGGGTTTTCATCGGTAATGTCAAATCGGCCAGGGTGAATCTTTGAATCTCTTTCATTTTGCGCTCCCTACAGTGATTAAACTCGCGCCATTATAGACCTGCGCGCGGCATTAACTGATAGTGCGATCAGGGCATTCCCTAGAATTCCAGTGGGTCTATATCCAGCACCCAGCGCAATTTGGCGGCGGGCAGGGCGTCCAGCTTGGGCTTCCAGGCGCGCAGAAATTCCTGCAACGCTTTGCGCTGTTCGCTCTGCACCAGCAACTGCGCGCGGTAATGATTGGCGCGTTTCGGCATCGCGGCCGGCACCACGCCATAGACTTCCATCGGCATGCCCAGCACCAGGGCGGCGGCGCGCGCCTGTTGCAGAAAACGGTAAGGTTCGCTTTCCTGTTTTCCCTCCGCGCTCAACAGGGCCTGATACACGAATGGCGGGAAGCCGGCCATGCGCCGCTCGGCCAGCAGGGTCTGCGCCCAGCTCGCATAGTCGTGCACACGCAAAGCCTGGAACAGCGGATGGTTGGGAAAGGCGGTCTGCACGATCACCTCGCCCGCCTTGTCGGCGCGCCCGGCGCGCCCGCCGACTTGCGTGAGCTGGGCGAAAAGTTTTTCCGCCGCGCGAAAGTCGGCGCTGTACAACGCCCCGTCGGGACTGACCACACCGACCAGGGTGAGGTTGGGAAAATCATGTCCTTTTGCCAGCATCTGGGTGCCGATCAGTATGTCAGCCTCGCCGTCGTGAATCTGTTTGCGCATCGCACTCCACGCGCCTTTGCTGCGCGTGCTGTCACGATCCACACGCAGGATACGCGCTTGCGGGAAACGAGTTTGCAACGCTTCTTCCATGCGCTGGGTGCCGAGACCGACCGGCTTCAGGTCGGCGTCGCCACACGTCGGGCAGGTGTGCGGCACGCGCTGCTGAAAACCGCAATGGTGGCAGCGCAGGGTGCGGTCTTTGCGGTGCAGCACCAGCTTGCCCGCGCAGTGTTTGCACTCGGACAGCCAGCCGCAGGCGGTGCACATCAGCACCGGTGCATAGCCGCGCCGGTTCAGAAAGATCAGGCTCTGTTCGCGTCGTTGCAGGCGCGCCTCGATGGCGGCAAGCAAGGGCTCGCTCAAGCCCTCCTGCACGGGCAGTTGGTTCACATCGAGACAGCGCACCACGGGCAAGGTCGCCGGCTGCACCGCGCGTTGTGTCAGTTGCAACAAACAATAGCGCCCGCTTTGCGCGTTGTGCCAGCTTTCCAACGAAGGGGTGGCGGAGCCGAGCACGATTGGCACACCGCGCTGGCTGGCGCGGAAAATCGCCACGTCGCGCGCCGAGTAGCGCAGGCCATCCTGCTGTTTGAACGATGCATCGTGTTCTTCATCCACCAGGATCAGGCTCAGTTCCGGCAACGGGGTAAACACGGCAAGGCGTGTTCCAAGCACGATGCGCGCCGCGCCGGATTGCGCCTTGAGCCAGTTCTGTGCGCGCTCCCCGTCGGCCAGCCCGCTGTGTAAACTGACCAACTCCACCTCCGGGAAACGGCTGCGGAAATAGTGCTCGAGTTGCGGCGTCAGGTTGATCTCGGGCACCAGCAGCAAAACCTGGCCGCCACCCCTTCGACCAAGCTCAGGACGGGGCTGCAGCATCGCGTGCATCAGATGCACATACACCTCGGTCTTGCCGCTGCCGGTGATGCCGTGCAGCAGGAAACAGCCGTAGCCGCTTTGCCGGGTAACGGCATCGACGGCCTGCTGCTGCTCGTCCGTCAGTGCATGGGCATCCTGGAATACATGCGCGATGCGCGGCAGGGGCGCATCCGCTTCGACCCAGCCCGCTTCCAGCAACACTTTTAATGCGGCGGGCGCACTGGCGGAAATCTCGCGCAATTGTGCACCGCTCCTTGGACCGAGACGCAGCGTCTGCAGGATGCGCCGCTGTACCACGCGGCGCTTGGGCAGCGTCGCCGGATCCAACGCCTCACCTGCGGGACTCAGGCAGTAAGTCAGCGCCTGCTTCGGCGTGAAGGGCGCGGCATCGCGCAAGCGCACCGGCAAAGCCGACAAGGCAACCATACCCAGCGGATAGTGGTAGTAGTCGCTGCAAAAACGCAGCAAGGCGAGCAATTCCTGCGGCAGCGGCGGCACATCATCCAGCACCCGCACCACGGATTTCAGCTTCCCCTCTGCCAGCTCGGACTCTGCCGCCCATGCCAGCGCGATGCCGACTACCTCTTTGCGTCCGAACGGCACGACCACGCGCTGGCCGATTTCAAGCGGCATTCCTTCACTTACGCTGTAATCGAAAAGGGTTGACAACGGCACGTCCAGCGCGACGCGAAGCAGTGACGTTTTAGTGTGATTTTCTCGGGTCATTTCTATGAAGTTTAGCCAATCACCTTGAACTATATGAGCATTTTTCCTTATACACATTTGCTGTGGATAAGTTTGTGGAAAATTCGTCTTATTCAGTCCTAACTGCTCACGATATATACACTTTCATTTTAGCGCCCAATTTTTGTCCACCTTGTTAGAGTTATAATAAACAATAGGTTAGATTGATAAAACAAAAGCCACGGGAAACCGAACCCGTGGCTTTTGCTGTCTCAGACGACCTGTTCACAACCGACAGGACTCGCCTGATTTAATGGTACTTTTTACTGAGCTCGTGGACGGCCTGCACCAGCGCGGCAACATTCTCCGGATCGGTATGCTGCGAGATGCCGTGGCCGAGGTTGAACACGTGGCCGCTGCCATAGCCATAGCTGCTTAATACCTTCTCCACTTCGGTGCGGATCACCTCCGGCGTGGCAAACAAAACCGCAGGGTCGAGATTGCCCTGCAGCGCAACCTTGTGCCCCACTTTCTGCCGCGCCACGCCAATGTCCATGGTCCAGTCCAGTCCGACCGCATCGCAACCGCTGTCGGCGATGCCCTCAATCCAGAGACCGCCGCCCTTGGTGAACACGATGGAGGGGATACGCACGCCGTCTTTTTCCTTGATCAGGCCGTCAATGATGCGCCGGGTATAGGCCAGCGAGAATTCGTGGAACGCGGCATGCGACAGCGCGCCGCCCCACGAATCGAAGATCATTACGGCCTGCGCGCCGGCTTCGATCTGCGCGTTGAGGTAAGCGGTCACTGCCTGCGCAGTCACGTCGAGGACGTGATGCATCAGTTTTGGTTCCTTGTACATCAGGGTCTTGACCTTGGCATAGTCGTCGCTGCTGCCGCCTTCGACCATGTAGCAGGAAAGCGTCCACGGGCTGCCGGAAAAACCGATCAGCGGAATGCGCCCGTCCAGCGTCCGTCGAATCTGTGCCACAGCATCGGTCACGTATTTCAGATCCTTGCCCATATCGGGCACATGCAGTGCCATGATGTCGGCTGCGGTTTGCAGCGGACGCTCAAACTTGGGGCCTTCACCATCGGCAAAATACAAGCCCAGCCCCATCGCGTCCGGCACGGTCAAAATGTCGGAGAACAAAATCGCCGCATCCAGCGGAAAACGCTCGACCGGTTGCAGGGTGACTTCGGTCGCCAGGTCTGTGTTCTTGCACAAGCCCATGAAGCTGCCCGCCTTGCGCCGTGTCGCGCGATATTCCGGCAAAAAACGCCCGGCCTGACGCATCATCCACAGCGGCGTGTAGTCGGTCGGCTGGCGCAGTAGGGCGCGCAGAAAGGTGTCATTTTTGACTTTGAAATTCATGGTAATCCTTAAAGAATTTCACCACTGAGACACAGAGACACGGAGAAAAACAAAATCAAAAACCAATCCCACACCCTGACAACTTCTGGCAATTCCCCGGCGTGCTGTCGAATCAGTTTTTGTCCTTGCCTTTCTCCGTGTCTCCGTGTCTCTGTGGTGGATTTGTTTTTATTATCGCGGCAACACCGACGAGCCCATCAGAAACTCATCCACCGCACGCGCACACTGGCGGCCTTCCCGGATCGCCCATACCACCAGCGACTGACCGCGGCGCATGTCGCCCGCGGCAAAGACTTTTTCCACGTTGGTGTGATAGCAGTTTGCCCCGTCGGTCGTCGCTTTGGCATTCCCGCGACCATCCTTCTCCACGCCGAACGCGTCCAGCACCTGCGCCAGTGGATGGATGAAACCCATGGCGAGGAACACGTAATCGGCCTGCAGTTCGAATTCGCTGCCCGCCACTTCGACCATCTTGCCGTCTTTGAACTCGACGCGCACCGCGCTGATCGACTTGAGCACACCCTTCTCGCCGTTGAAGGCCTGCGTGGCAATCGCCCAGTCGCGCTCGCAGCCCTCGTCATGCGAACTGGAGGTGCGCAGTTTCATTGGCCAGTAGGGCCAGGTCAGCGCCTTGTTCTCCTGCTCCGGCGCGCGCGGCATCACTTCGATTTGGGTGATAGAAGCGGCGCCCTGCCGGTTGGAAGTGCCGACGCAGTCGGAGCCGGTATCGCCGCCGCCGATGACCACCACATGCTTGCCGGCAACGTTGATCGGATTCTTCGTATCGCCCTCCACCCGCGACACGTTACTGGCGGAGCCAGCGGTTTGCGGGAGCGGGTGAGAAGAGGCCATTCCCACCCCGGAAGCTTCGCTACGCCGTGTCATGGCCTCCACTTCCTTATTCTGCGGAATCAGAAACTCCAGCGCGAAATGCACGCCCTTGAGCTGGCGCCCCAGCACCGGCAGGTCGCGCGGCTGTTCGGAACCGCCGGACAGAATCACCGCATCGAAATCCTTTTGCAGTTGCTGCGGGCTCACGGTTTTCCGCGCGTCGTTGGCAACTTCCTTGCCCGGCGCCTCTTTGCCCACGAAAGTGTTGGTCTGAAACTTCACGCCTTCCGCCGCCAGTTGTGCCATGCGCCAGTCGATCAGGTGTTTGTCCAGTTTGAAGTCCGGAATGCCATAGCGCATCAGACCGCCGATGCGGCTATTCTTCTCGAACACCGTCACCGCATGACCGGCACGCGCCAGTTGCTGCGCGGCCGCCAAACCGGCCGGGCCGGAACCGACCACGGCGACTTTCTTGCCTGTCTTTTTCTGCGCGGGTTGCGGCAAGACCCAGCCGTTTTCCCCGCCCTTGTCGATGATCGCGTGCTCGATCGACTTGATCCCGACCGCGTCGTTGTTGATGTTCAGCGTGCAGGCCGCCTCGCACGGGGCGGGACAGATGCGGCTGGTCACTTCGGGGAAGTTGTTGGTTGAGTGCAGCACTTCCAGCGCCTGCTGCCACTTGCCGCGATACACCAGGTCGTTCCAGTCGGGGATGATGTTGTTGACCGGGCAGCCGTTGTTGCAGAACGGGATGCCGCAGTCCATGCAGCGCGCGCCCTGTTGCTGCGCTTCGGCATCGGTCAGATGCGCGACAAATTCGCGGTAATTGCCTTTGCGTTGTTCGACCGGCGCATAACTTTCGTTGAGGCGTTTGAATTCCATGAATCCGGTTGGCTTGCCCATTATGCGGCCTCCTTCTGTTGCGCCGCGATTTCCAGCAGCGCGCGTCGATATTCGGTCGGCATGACCTTGACGAATTTTGGCAGGCAGGCAGACCAGCTGTCGAGAATCTGTCTGGCGCGCGCGCTGCCGGTATAGCGCAGATGTTCCTCGATCTTGCCGTGCAACAACAGTTCGTCAGCCTTGTTCAGATGGTTGAAGTGGACGCGGCCATGCGCTTCGACTTCGCCGGTCTCGCTGGCCGCCGCTTCTTCCGGAACGGCCTCCAGTTGTACCATGGCCATGTTGCAGCGTTGCGGGAAGGTGCCCTCTTCATCCAGCACATAGGCCACGCCGCCGGACATGCCGGCCGCGAAGTTGCGCCCGGTCTGCCCCAGCACCACCACCAGCCCGCCGGTCATATATTCGCAGCCGTGGTCACCCACGCCCTCAACCACCGCGCTGGCGCCGGAATTGCGCACCGCGAAACGCTCGCCGGCTACACCGCGAAAATACACCTCGCCCGCCGTCGCGCCGTACAGCACGGTGTTGCCGACGATGATGTTGTCTTCCGCCACCAGTTTGCTGTCGTCGGCCGGCTTGACGATGATGCGCCCGCCGCACAGTCCCTTGCCCACGTAGTCGTTGCCTTCGCCTTCGAGTTGCAGGGTGATGCCGTGCGCGAGGAAGGCGCCAAAACTCTGTCCGGCGGTACCGCGCAGGCGGATGCGGATGGTGTCATCCGGCAGACCGGCGTTGCCGTAACGCTTAACCACTTCATGCGACAGCATGGTGCCGACCGTGCGGTTCACGTTGCGAATCGGCGTGTCGATGGTGACTACCCGCTGCGCGTCGAGAGCTTCTTTTGAGCGGGCAATCAGTTCGTTGTCAAGCGCATGCCCGAGCCCGTGATCCTGTTCTTCCGCATGGCGGCGCGCCACCTTGGAGGGCACCTGCGGCTGATGGAACACCTTACTGAAATTCAGGCCTTTGGCTTTCCAGTGCTCGATGCCGGCGCGCATGTCGAGCAGGTCGCTGCGCCCGATCAGGTCTTCGAACTTGCGGATGCCCATCTGCGCCATCAGCTCGCGCACCTCTTCGGCGACGAAGAAGAAATAGTTCACCACGTGCTCCGGCTGGCCGGTGAATTTTTTGCGCAGGGCCGGGTCTTGTGTGGCAACCCCTACCGGGCAGGTATTGAGGTGGCATTTGCGCATCATGATGCAGCCTTCCACCACCAGCGGCGCGGTGGCAAAGCCGAATTCGTCCGCGCCGAGCAGCGCGCCGATCAATACATCGCGCCCCGTCTTCAACTGGCCGTCCACCTGCAAGCCGATACGCCCGCGCAGTTTGTTCAGCACCAGCGTCTGCTGCGCTTCCGACAATCCCAACTCCCACGGCGTGCCGGCGTGCCTGATCGACGACAGCGGGCTGGCGCCGGTGCCGCCGTCGAAGCCGGAGATCACGATGTGGTCGGCCTTGGCTTTGGATACGCCCGCCGCCACCGTGCCGACACCGACTTCCGACACCAGCTTGACCGAAATGGAGGCTGACGGATTGGCGTTTTTCAGGTCGTGGATGAGCTGCGCCAAGTCTTCGATGGAATAAATGTCATGGTGAGGCGGCGGCGAAATCAGGCCCACTCCGGGCACCGAGTGTCGCAATTTGCCGATGTATTCCGACACTTTGCCGCCGGGTAGCTGGCCGCCTTCGCCGGGCTTCGCGCCCTGCGCCATCTTGATCTGGATCTGGTCGGCGCTGGCCAGATATTCCGCCGTCACGCCGAAGCGGCCGGAGGCCACCTGCTTGATGCGCGAACGCAGGGAATCGCCGGGCAGCATGGTCTTGTCGGCTTCGATGCGGTTCTTGCCGATAATCTCGGACAATTTTTCTCCGCCGTGCAGTACCTTGAACCGGTTGGCGTCCTCGCCGCCTTCGCCGGTGTTGGACTTGCCGCCGAGGCGGTTCATCGCGATGGCCAGCGTGGTGTGAGCCTCGGTCGAGATCGAACCGAGCGACATCGCGCCGGTAACAAAACGCTTGACGATCTCTTTCGCCGGCTCGACCTGGTCCAGCGGCACCGGCGACGCCACCGGCTTGATCTCGAACAGACCGCGCAAGGTCATCTGGCGCCGGGTCTGGTCGTTGATCAGTTTGGCGTATTCCTTGTAGGTGCTGAAGTTGTTGGAACGCGTGGCGTGCTGCAACTTGGCGATCGAATCCGGGGTCCAGGTATGTTCCTCGCCGCGCGTGCGCCAGGCATACTCGCCGCCCGCATCCAGCATGTCGGCCAGCAGCGGATCGTTGCCGAACGCGGCGCTATGCAGGCGCAACGCCTCCTCCGCCACTTCCTGCAGGCCGATGCCCTGAATCTGGGTGGCCGTGCCGGGGAAGTATTGCCCGATAAACTCGCTGTTGAGTCCGACCGCCTCGAAGATTTGCGAGCCGCAATAGGATTGATAAGTGGAAATGCCCATCTTGGACATCACCTTGAGCAGGCCCTTGTTGATTGCCTTGATGAAACGCTTGTGCGCATCTTTGGCCGTCAGGTTGGACGGCAAATCGAGCGCGGACAGCGTATCGAACACCAGCCACGGATAGACTGCCTCCGCGCCATAACCGGCGAGCATGGCAAAGTGATGAACTTCCCGGGCCGAGCCGGTTTCCACCACCAGCCCGGTGCGGGTGCGCGAGCCGGCCTTGACCAGATGATGGTGCACCGCTGATGTCGCCAGCAGGGCCGGAATCGCCAGCCGTTTGGCAGAAAGCGCGCGGTCCGACAGGATCAGCACGTTGTATCCGGCGGCCACCGCCTTGTCGGCGGCCTTTTTCAAGGCGGTGATTGCACCTTCGCAACCGGCGGCGCCGCTCTTCACCGGATAGGTGATGTCCAGCACAGTGGATTTATATTTGCCCCGGGTCAGTTTGTCGATGCCGTGCAGCTTGGCTGCATCCTCGTGCGACAGCACCGGCTGGTGCGCCTCCAGGCGCGGCATTGGTTCGGTTTCATCTACGCCGAGCAGGTTGGGTTTGGAGCCGATAAACGAGGTCAGCGACATCACGATTTCTTCGCGGATCGGGTCGATCGGCGGATTGGTCACTTGCGCAAACAGCTGTTTGAAGTAGTTGTACAGAACCTTGTTGCGGCTGGACAGCACCGGCAGCGCGGCATCCGCGCCCATTGATCCGGTCGCTTCTTCCCCCGCATTGGCCATCGGCAGCAGAATGAACTTGAGATCTTCCTGGGTATAGCCAAACGCCTGCTGCGCGTCGAGCAGGGTCGCGCCGGCGGTGACTTTTGCCGCCACGGCGGGCAGATTCCCGAGATAGTAGCGCGACTGCTCGATCCACTCACGATAAGGCTTGGCGGTGGCGAGTTGCTTCTTCAGCTCGGCATCGTCCACGATGCGCCCGGCCTGCATGTCGATGAGGAACATCTTGCCCGGTTGCAGGCGCCATTTCTGCACAATCTTGTTTTCCGCGATCGGTAGCACGCCCATTTCCGACGCCATCAGCACCACGTTGTCGTCGGTGATCAGATAACGCGCCGGACGCAGGCCGTTGCGATCCAGAGTGGCGCCTATCATGCGGCCGTCGGTAAATGCCACCGCGGCAGGGCCGTCCCACGGCTCCATCAGCGCGGCGTGATATTCGTAGAACGCGCGGCGCTCTTCGTCCATCAGCGGATTGCCGGCCCAGGCTTCCGGGATCAGCAGCATCATCGCGTGCGGCAGCGAATAGCCGCCCGCCACCAGCAACTCCAGCGCGTTGTCAAAACAGGCGGAATCGGACTGGCCTTCTGCAATCAGCGGCCACAATTTTTCCAGATCGGCGCCAAGAATTTTCGACGACATCGCGGCATGGCGCGCCGCCATCCAGTTCACATTGCCGCGCAGCGTGTTGATCTCGCCATTGTGCGCGATCATGCGGAACGGATGGGCCAGATCCCAGGTGGGGAAGGTGTTGGTGGAGAAGCGCTGGTGCACCAGGGCGAATGCGCTCACGACCCGCGCATCCTGCAAATCGCAGAAATACTTGCCAACCTGGTCGGCCAGCAGCATGCCCTTGTAGACAATGGTGCGCGACGATAGCGAAGGCACGTAGAAGCCTTTGCCTTGCCCCTTGCCCAATTTGCTGATTGCGTGCTCTGCTGTTTTGCGGATGACGAACAGCTTGCGCTCGAAGGCGTCCTGGTCCGGCGTTGTTTTGCCGCGCCCGACAAACACCTGGCGCACCATGGGCTCGACCGCCTTGACGCTTTCACCCAAGGTGCTGTTATCGACCGGCACATCGCGCCAGCCCAGTAGGATTTGGCCTTCGGTCTTGATTTTGTCGGCGATGATTTTTTCACAAGCGGCGCGGGCGATTGCCTCGCGCGGCAAAAACAGCATGCCAACCCCGTATTCGCCGGCCGCCGGCAATGGAATGCCGCCCCAGCCCATTTCATCGCGCAGAAATTGATCGGGAATTTGCAGCAAAATGCCCGCCCCGTCGCCGGCCAGCGGATCGGCACCGACGGCGCCGCGGTGGGTCAGATTTTCCAGTATCTGCAGGCCCTGGCTTACCCGTTCATGGCTGGGATGACCCTTGATCTGCGCGACGAAACCGACACCACATGCATCATGTTCATTGCGCGGGTCGTATAGACCTTGCCGCGCGGGCAACGAAGAATTATTCACCTTGCTCACCTCAATCATTCAACTAAACGGCAGCAGACACCTGCTGCACCTGAAATTCATCCAAAAGGGCGGGAATGCTACCTTAAACCCTGCCCCAAGGGCAACCGGAGCCGGCTCAAAGCGCTTCAATCGCAAATATCCGCCGGTGTTCGCGGATCGCATAGCGGTCGGTCATCCCGGCAATATAGTCGGCAACCGCCCGCGCCAGCGTGTCCGCGCCGCGTGTCCGCACGGTGGACGGCAACAGGCGCGGGTCGCCATCAAACGCGGCAAAAAGCTCGCGGATAATGCGTTGCGCTTTGGCGCTCATGCGCATCACGCGATAGTGGCGGTACAGGTTGGCGCGCAAAAAATGCTTTAGTTCGCTATTCGCCGCCTGCATCTGCGGACTGAAGGCGACCAACGCCGGACAGGCGCGCACATCGTCCACTGTTTCGGGTTTGGCGGCGCGGATGTTTATCTCGGTCTGCCGAATCAGGTCGGTGATCTGCGTGTTGATCATGCGGCGCACAGTTTCATGCACCACGCGGCGCTCCACCAGACCGGGGCAGGCATCGCGCACTTGCGCCAGATGCGAGGCGAACAACCCCACTTCGGCCAGTTGTTCCAGCGTAAGCAAGCCGGAACGCAGGCCGTCATCCACATCGTGGTTGTTATAGGCGATTTCGTCAGCCAGATTGGCGATCTGCGCTTCCAGCGAGGGGCGCCGGCCGGCAAGGAAGCGCGCGCCCACCTCTCCCAGTTGCGCGGCATGGGCGGGCGAACAATGCTTGAGAATGCCTTCGCGTGTCTCGAAACACAGATTCAACCCGTCGAAGGCGGCGTAACGTTCTTCCAGCAGATCGACCACGCGCAACGACTGCAAATTGTGTTCAAAGCCGCCGTGCGTCTGCATGCAATCGTTCAGCGCCTCCTGTCCGGCGTGGCCGAAAGGCGTGTGGCCCAAATCGTGCGCCAGCGAAATGGCCTCGACCAAATCTTCGTTCAAGCGCAGGTGGCGCGAAATCGAGCGCGCGATCTGCGCCACTTCGATGCTGTGGGTGAGCCGGGTCCTGAACAGATCGCCTTCGTGGTTAACGAATACCTGGGTTTTGTATTCCAGGCGGCGGAAGGCGGCGGAATGGATGATGCGGTCGCGGTCGCGCTGAAATTCGCTGCGTCCGACGGGCGGAGCTTCCGCCACTAGGCGGCCGCCCGCGCTGGCGCGCACGGCATAGCTCGCCAGCGCGTCAGCCACTGCACGACTCCAGGGTTTGCCGCAGCAGCGTATCCGCAACATCACCGCTCACCACACCGCACCCCAACCCTTTCAACAGAACGAAACGCATTTTGCCCCCTTCGACTTTTTTGTCCAGCCCCATCAGTTGCAGATATTTTTCCACCCCCAGCGCGGGGGCACTCGACGGCAAGCCGGCCCGCAGCAACAGCGCGCACACCCGTTCTACTTCTGCCTCGCTGAGCCAGCCCAGGCGGCGCGACAGATCGGCCGCCATCCTTGTGCCCGCCGCAATTGCCTCACCGTGCAACCAGACACCGTAGCCCATCCCGTTTTCAATCGCATGGCCGAAGGTATGGCCCAGATTGAGCAGGGCGCGCTCGCCGCTTTCACGCTCGTCGGCGGCCACCACTGCCGCCTTGTTCCGACAACTGCGGGTGATCGCGTACTGCAGGGCAGCCTTGTCGCGGGCGCGCAGTTTTTCCATATTGCCCTCAAGCCACGCCAGAAAAGGCAGGTCGCGGATCAGGCCATACTTGATCACCTCGGCCAGACCGGCGCTGAGTTCCTTGTCTGGCAAAGTATCCAGCGTGTCGGTGTCCGCCAGCACCACGCGCGGCTGATAGAAAGCGCCAATCATATTCTTGCCAAGCGGGTGATTGATCCCGGTTTTGCCGCCAACCGAGGAGTCCACCTGTGCCAGCAGGGTTGTCGGAATCTGGATGAACGGCACGCCGCGCAAATAGGTGGCGGCGGCAAAGCCGGTCATGTCGCCGATCACCCCGCCGCCGAGCGCTATCAGCGGCGTGCCGCGTTCGCTGCGGGATGACAGCAGTTCGTTGTAAATTGCGCCGATGGAATCGGCGTTCTTGTATTGCTCGCCGTCCGCCAGCACGATGTTGCCGCAATTCACGCCGCAGGCGCGCAGACGCGCCGTCAGCGCATCCAGGTACAGCGGCGCCACGGTCGTGTTGGTCACGATCATCGCCCGTTTTTGCGGCAGATGCGGCAACAACAAATCCGCCACGTTGCGCAGCAAACCGCTGCCGATATAAATGGGGTAACTGCGTTCGGCCATGCCGACAGTCAGGGTTTGCATTGAGCCTTCCTCCTGTTTCTTCGTTTGTTGCGGCCAGGCCGCCAAGCGCTCCAGCAAACGGCCGAGCAAAGTGTGCACGCTCTGCCTGCCGGTATGCACCACGATATCGGCGATCTCAAGGTAACCCGGATCGCGCTGCGCGCACAGGGTATGCAATTTTGCATAGGGATCGGCCGTCTGAAGCAGAGGACGATTGCGGTCATGGCGGGTGCGCTGCCACAGATCGTGCACACTACTTTTCAGGTACACAACCACCCCGCACTGTTTGAGCAACTCGCGATTGGCTGCACTCAATGCCGCCCCACCCCCGGTCGCCAATACGATATTTTTCCGCTGCACCAAGGCCTCCAGTGCCGCGCTTTCGCGCTGGCGGAAACCCGCCTCGCCTTCCACATCAAAAATATGCGGGATCGACACGCCGGTGCGGTGCTGAATTTCGTCGTCGCTATCAACAAAGGTTTTTTGCAGCTTCTTCGCCAGCAATCTGCCAACCGTGGTCTTGCCGCTACCGGGCATCCCGACGATGACAATATTGCCTGAAGTTTGTTTGAAGGGAGGATCGGTAACCATTGCGGAAATTGTAACGGAATTACGCGTTCATGCCGCAAAACAAAGCCCGGCTTGCGCCGGGCCGGAATGGGATGAATGCGGCCGGATCTAGTTCGATCCCAGAGTGTCCTTGAGAATTTTCGGGGTGATAAAGACCAGCAATTCTTTTTTGCTTTTCGCCTTGGTGTTGTTTTTGAACAGCCAGCCCAGAATTGGAATATCGCCCAATCCGGGGACTTTCGAGGTTGAGTCCGACTCGTCCTGCGTATAGACCCCGCCAATCACCACCGTGCCGCCGTTGTCTACCAGCACTTGTGTGTCCACTTTTTTTGTATTAATGCTGGGCACCCCGGAGAAAATGTTGCCGACCGAATCCTGGCTGACACTGATCTGCATCGTCACACTATCTTCTGGCGTAATTTGCGGCGTAACAGTCAGGCCCAGCACGGCCTTCTTGAAAGCCACGTTGGTGGCCCCGCTGCTGCTTGCCTGCTGGTAAGGCACTTCAACCCCGGACTCGATGGTAGCCGCGGTTTTATCGCTGGTCACCACCCGTGGGCTGGCGATATTCTTGGTGGTGCCATCAATCGCCGAAGCGTTGAGTTCCAGGCTCAAGGTCTTGGTCGCTGCCGCGTTGAACAGTGTCATGGTCAGGCCGCCAAGGCCGGATGCGGCTCCTGGCAAATTAAGGCTGCCGCCGGATGCGCTTCCGCGACTGGCCAAACCGAAGCCGGAAAAACCGCCCCCCTGGGCAACGGTCGGTCCGTTATAGGCCAGCCTGCCCCCCAGCGTCTGGTTGAAGGTTTCAGCCGCCTCGACGAAGCGCGCCTCGATCAAAACCTGCCTGACCGGCACATCGACCAGCGCGATCAGCTTGCGCACCTCTTCCAGGCTGGAAGGGGCATCCTTCACAAACAGCATGTTGGTGCGCAAATCAAAGTTGGCGCTGCCGCGTTTGGATAACAACGGTTGCTTGCTGTCCGAAATCAGCTTTACGATGTCTGCCGCCTTGGCGTAGGCGAGCTGGAAATTCTCGGTGCGCAAAGGCTGCAGTTCGGATATTTCCTGGCGCGATGAAAATTCGATCTTTTCCTTCGCCGCAATCTCCTCACGCGGAGCCACCTGGATCACATTGCCGCTGACGCGTTTGTCCAGCCCCCGGCTTTGCAGGATGATTTCGAATGCCTGATCCCACGGCACATCTTTCAGACGCAGGGTCAGGCTGCCGGATACGCTGTCGCTAATGACCATGTTGAGACCGGTGAAGTCGGCGATCACGCTCAGCGCTTCCCGTGTCGAAATATTCTGGAAATTCAGGGTCAGCTTGTCTCCTTCATAGCGCGATTTCGGCAACACGATCTTGCTTGGATCTTCCAGGCTAGCCTTGACCTCGACGATGAATTTATTGTCTGTCTGGTAGGCGGAATATTCCCACGCGCCTTTGGGCTCGATCAAAACCCGCGCGTTGCCGCCTTGCGCGAATGCATCAACGATCTGCACCGGCGTGGCAAAATCGGCCACATCCAGCTTGCGCTGCAGGTTGCGCGGCAGGGTGGCATGCTGAAACTCCACCACCAGCGCCTTGCCCTGCTGCTTGATATCGATGCCAATGTCGGCATCCGACAAATCGATCTGCACGCGGCCTTCGCCGTTGGCACCCCGCCTAAAATCAATATCGCGCAGACTGTGGTTTTGCCCGCTCGCGGTGCTGTCGGCAAAGTGTGCGCCCGCAACCACCGGGGCGCCGCCCACCAGTCCCCTGGGTTGCAAAGTAATCAGCACTTGGTTGCCTTCGATACGCGTGTCATAACCGACCATTTGGGCCAGATTGATCACCAGCCGGGTACGATTACCCGCCTGCACGATATTGGCGCTGCGCAAATCGCCCTCGCCAAAGCTTTGCATCGAAGTGCCCAGCCCGTTCTCGGTACCGGGAAAGTCAAACGCAATGCGTGGCGGCGTGTTGATCGTGAAAGCTGCCGGCTGCGCTTTGGGCGGCGACTTGAGCCCAACCGTGAGGGTCAGCTTGCCATCCTGCAGGGTGCCGGCGGACAGACTCTGGATCGTGTTGATTCCTTCTTCCGCCTGCACGCCGAAAGCGCACAGTGCAAACGCGAAGGCGAAGGCGAACATCCGGAAGAATTGATGCAGCACATTTTCAACTTGTTTCATGTTTTCACTCCTAATCATTCGGCCAATTGCAAAGTGCTTTCGCGTTCCGTCCAGTCACCGGCACTGTCCTGCACCATTTCCTTTACCGCAAGCTCGGTTTCGCTGACTGCGGTAATCTGGCCAAAGTTCAAGCCGATATAATTGCCCGCCCTGACGCGGTATATTTTTCCTTCGGCGGAACGCACTATCGCGTGACCGACACCCTTCTGGTGCAAATATCCGATCATTTTCAGGCTTTCCAGCGGAAAATCTTCCAGCTCCTCTCTGGGCCGGCTGAAGTCGGGCTGATTCTGTCCGGCACCGCCCTTGCCCCTCGCCTCGGCTTTGCGCGGCCGGAACGGGTCCGGCAAGCGTGCAGAATTATCGTAGGCAAAAGGTTCGTAAGGTTTGATATCGGGTGGCGGCTCGACCTTGCCGCGCATGTCGGCACCGGCGTTATTTACGAAATCGCGCAGATCCTGAAACTCCTCGTTGCTGCAGGCAGACAGGAGGAAAGCGGCCAACAACAGCGTGAAAGCTTTTCTCATTTTTTCTTCCTCGCTGCCTGTGCCGCGCGTTTCTGCGCGGCCAATTCCGCATCATCCAGGTAGCGGTAGGTTTTGGCCGTGGCTTCCAGGCTCAAGGTCCCGGCTACACCTGCGGCTACCGCGCTTGGAGAAATGCGGATATCGTTCAGCGTAACGATCCGTGGCAATTGGGAAACATCGCTGGCGAAATTGCCCAGATCGTCATAGCTGCCGATAACTTTGATTGCAATCGGCTGTTCGGTGAATACCCCGTTGGGCACTTCAAGGCCCGGACGGAACAGCTCAAATTGCAAACCGCGCCCCAGCCCGGCCTGGTTGATATCGGTGAGCAGCGCATCCATTTCGGATTTGCTCGGCAACTGCTTCAACAAGGCACCGAACGACTGTTGCGTGTCAAGCAACTGCTTCTTGATGATATCCAGGTTGATCGCCTGGCGCTTCTTGGCCAAATAAGCATCCTTCAGCGTTGCCTCTTCCTGCTGGATCCGTTTCAGCCCCTCATATTGGTCTTGCCAATCCAGAAACGCTCCCGCCACCACCACGACCAGAAACATTGAAACATAGGCGGTCAACTTAACCAGCCAGGGCCAACTGCCCGGCTTGTTGGGATCAATACTTTTTATTTCTTCAAGAAAGTTCATTTGCACGCCCTAGCCTTTCTTCCCTGTTTTGCCCGCTACCGGGGCGGCCGAGTCGTCTTGCCGGGTCAGATCGAAGTTAAGCGAAAATTCGTTCAACCTGGCCCCACCGACATTCGTCGCGTGGATTTCCACCAGGGTCGGCGAGCTCATCCAAGATGAATCCTCGATCGAGCGCATCAGGGTGGAGACCCTGGCGTTGGACTGTGCATAACCCACCACGCTGATTTTTAGCCCGTTCTGGCGGAGTGTTTTGAGATGCACCCCCTCCGGCAAAATACGCAACATCTGGTCAAGCAAATGCACCACATCGGCCCGCGTCGATTGCAGGTTCTCAACCACTGTCTTGCGCGCCAGCAATGACTGCGTCTGTTCGCGCAATTTCCTGATTTCGGCAATTTGCTTGTCCAGCACCGCGGTTTCCTGTTGCAGATAGGCGTTGCGGCGTTCCTGATACGAAATCTGGGCGCCGATGGCGACGTGCACGAGTCCGACAATCATTGCGCCGAAAAGCAGCGACAAGGCGCTTAGCACAATAAATTGCATCTGCTGTGCACGGCGCTTCTCCTCGCGGTGCGGCAATAGGTTAATTCGCATCATGACGGGTCAAACCTCCGCATTGCCAAGCCGCACGCAATCATTAGAGCCGGCGCATCCGCCTGCAACTGGCGCGGCTTGATCCGGCTCGACAGTGACATTAGTTGAAAGGGATTGGCCACCAAAGTGCTGACCTGGGTACGGGTTGCCACCGCTTCGTCCAGGCCGGCCAGCGCCGCGCATCCGCCCGACAGCACCACATAGTCCACTTCGTTATACTGGGTGGAAGTAAAGAAGAACTGTAGCGCGCGCGAAACTTCCATCGCCAGATTCTCACGAAACGGTGCCAGTACATCGCTCTCGTAGTTTTCCGGCAATCCGCCGTTGCGTTTGCCCGCCTCCGCTTCTTCAGCGGTCAGGCCAAACGCCGCCTGAATTTGCTGGGTCAACTGGGCGCCGCCTACTTGCTGGTCTCGCGTATAAACCGACTGGCCGTTGCGCAACACATTCACGTTCATCACCGTGGCCCCGATATCGGCCACGGCCACGCACTGGTCAACAGCACCACCAGGCAATTGCGCGCAAATCTGCTCAAGGGCGGCTTCGGCGGCGTAGGGCTCGACATCCATCACAACCGTGCGCAAACCTGCGGCCTGCGCCGCCGCGACCCGGTCCTCGACATTCACTTTGCGGGATGCCGCCAGCAGGACTTCAATTTCTTCCGGATTCGCCGCCGAGGGGCCGATCACCTGAAAATCGAGATTCACTTCTTCCAGCGCGAATGGTATGTATTGGTTGGCTTCAGTCTCGACCTGGTATTCGAGATCGTCTTCGCGCAAACCGGCCGGCAACATGATTTTCTTGCTAATCACGGTGGCGGCAGGCAGGGCGAGGCTGACATTGCGGATGCGGGAGCCCATGCGCTTCCACGCGCGCTGCAGCGATTCGGACACGGCATCCAGATTATTGATATTGCCGTCGCTGACGGCATCGGCTGGCAACGGCTCGATCGCGTAGCGCTCAACAATCAACCCGCCTTTTTTTGGCGCCTGGCTCAACTCCAGCATCTTGACGGAAGAAGAACTGATGTCCACTCCAATCATCGGCGGGGTGGAAGTCTGCAGAAAATCTAACGTTATGTCGAAATTTCCTTTAATCATAGGATAGTTAGCGCACTTCCGTATAAACTGGTTTAAATCCTAGCAATAACTCCCATAGGTGTAAAGTTTTTTCTGGATCCATTTTTTGCCGGCCTGGGACGATATAATGCCCGCAAAATCAATTCTGTCCCAAAATTTCTGCCATGACCTCTCGCCGCTGGTTCTATCCCGCGCTCGGCTTGCTGATGCTGCCGCTGCTGCCGCTGCTCTTTCTGCTGTTTGCGGCAATCCTGATTTATCCCACCCTGCCTTCGCTGGATGCGCTGACCCACTATCACCCCAAAATGCCCTTGCGCATTTACAGCGCGGAAAAAGTTCTGATTGGCGAGTTTGGTGAGGAGCGCAGGGAACTGGTCAGCATTGAAGCCGTGCCAACGTTGATGAAACTTGCCATTCTGGCGGCGGAGGATGACCGTTTTTACGAGCATGGCGGGGTGGATTATGTTGGCGTGGCGCGTGCGGCTTATTCCAACTTTTCTTCCGGCGGCGTCAAACAGGGCGCGAGCACCATCACCATGCAAGTCGCGCGCAATTTTTTCCTGTCGCGGGAAAAAACCTTCTCGCGGAAACTCAACGAGATGCTGCTGGCATTCAAGATCGAAAGCAATCTAGGCAAAGACCAGATCCTTGAGTTGTACATCAACCATATCTATCTGGGCCAGCGCGCCTATGGCTTTGGTGCTGCCGCGCAGGCGTATTTTTCCAAACCGCTGACCCAGTTGTCGCTCGCTGAAATGGCCATGCTGGCCGGCTTGCCCAAGGCACCCGGCGCCTACAATCCGGTGGTCAATCCGAGCCGCGCTAAAGTCAGGCAGGAATACATTCTGCGCCGCATGCTCGATCTCGGTTATATCCAGCACGATCAATACGCGCAGGCGAGGGAAGAACCGCTGCAAACCAAACAAACCGCCTATCACCAGGAATTTGCGGTCAACGCCAGCTACATCGCCGAACTGGTGCGCCAGGAAATGTATCAGCGTTTCCAGGAAGAGGCTTATACCCAGGGCTACAGCGTGACCACCACCATCCGCATCGCGGATCAGGCGGAGGCTTATACGGCATTGCGCAAAGGAGTGCTCGATTATGACCGTCGCCACGATTATCTCGGCCCGGAAGGCTATGTTGATCTGAAAAAAAATGACACCGATGTTTTGCTGGATGCCGCCCTGAAGGATGCGCAAAATGACGAGGCAATGCAGCCCGCCATTGTTCTCTCCGTCAGTCGCAAGGGCGTTGGCGCCTACCTTAAAGACGGGCAACACATCGAGATCGCGGGAGAAGGCTTGCGCTTTGCGCAACAGTTATCCGCAGGAAAACTGTTCCTCCACCGGCGCATTCGCAAGGGTGCGCTGATCCGCGTGAGACAAAGTTCGGTTGAAAAATGGGAGATTGTGCAACTACCCAAGGTTGAGGCCGCCTTTGTCTCGGGCGACCCGCGCACCGGTGCCGTGTATGCACTGGTTGGCGGCTATGACTTCAACCGCAACCAATTCAACCATGTCACCCAGGCGTGGCGGCAGCCGGGGTCGAGCTTCAAACCGTTCATTTATTCGGCGGCTTTGGAGAAGGGGTTCACTCCGGCTTCGATCATCAATGACGCGCCGCTGGTGGTGAATCTGGCCGACACCGGCGGCGAGTTGTGGGAACCCAAAAACTACGAGGGCAGCTTCGAAGGTCCGATGCGTTTGCGCCAGGGGTTGATTAAATCCAAAAACCTGATTTCCATCCGCATCCTACAATCCATCGGCCTCGAATACGCGCAGGACTATGTCACTAAATTTGGTTTCGACCGGGACAAGGTCGGCCCGTATCTGACCATGGCGCTGGGCGCCGTTTCCGTCACCCCGTGGCAGATGCTGGGCGCTTACTCGGTATTCGCCAACGGCGGTTACCGGGTCGCACCGTACCTGATCCAGCGCATCGAAGACGGCGAGGGCAATCTGATCAGTGAAGCCACCCCGGTAGTGGCCAGGGTCAACGCTGAACAGGTGCTGGACATCCGCAATACCTTCACCATGGTCAATATGTTGCAGGATGTGGTCAAGCACGGCACCGCAATCCGTGCCATGTCGCTTGGCCGCCATGACCTCGCGGGCAAAACCGGAACCACCAATGATTCAACCGATGCGTGGTTCTGCGGTTTCCATCCGGCGCGGGTTGCCGTCACTTGGGTCGGTTACGACGACCCGCGCAGCCTTGGGGAACGGGAAACCGGCGGCGGGGCAGCGCTGCCAATCTGGATGGATTATATGGGCAAGATGCTCAAAGACGAGCCGGAGATCGAATATATCGTGCCGCCCGGCATCGTCACCGAGCGCATCAACGAAGGAGGGCTGCGCGATCCGGAGGGCGAGAGGATAGAGTACTTTTACGAGGAATTTTTGCCGCCGGAAAAGAGCAATTTCCTGCTTGACCTGCTCAAGCCCGCAGAGAACGACAGCAATCAGCTTTTCTGATGCGCAAACCCACCGCGCCACACCGCGATCTGATGCGCGAACAACTGGCGCATCAAGCCGCCAAGCTGATGGCGGAAGGCGGCATTACGGATTTTGCTTTTGCCAAGCGCAAGGCGGCGAAACAGCTGGGTGCGTTCGAAACTCATCACTTGCCCAGCAATGAGGAAGTCGAGGCCGCGTTGCATAGTTACCGCGCGCTTTTCCAGGCAGAAGATCATCCGCGGAATCTGCGCCTGCTGCGCCAGGAAGCACTCGACGCCATGCGCCAGATGGAGCCCTTCCACCCTTATTTAACCGGCTCGGTGTTAAGTGGCAGCGCGGGTATCGATTCAGACATCAACCTGATCCTGTTCAGCGACGATGCCAAGGCTGTTCTGCTGTTTCTACTCAAGCACAATCTGGAATTCGAGGACGGTGAATGGATGGCTAAAATCGGCGGTCGCGATGAAACCGTGCCAAGCTACACCCTGAGCAGTGAAACGGGAACCCGGATCCATCTCATCGTGCTACCCGAAAACGCACGCCACAGCGGCAGCCGTCATCCGGAAACCCATGCCGATATTGCCGCCGTGGAAGGGTTATTGGCCGCCTGATTTCAACCACCGCGCCGCATCCAGCGCGAAGTAAGTCAGAATGCCGTCGGCGCCGGCACGCTTGCAGGCCAGCAGCGCTTCCAGCACGCACGCTTCCTCGTTCAGCCAGCCGTTCAGCGCGGCGGCTTTAAGCATGGCGTATTCGCCGCTGACCTGATAGACAAAAGTCGGCGCTTTGTATTCATCCTTCACCCGCCGCACGATATCGAGATAGGGCATGCCCGGTTTGACCATCACCATGTCCGCCCCTTCCTGCAGGTCGAGCCCGACCTCCCACAGCGCTTCGTCGGAATTGGCCGGATCCATCTGGTAGGTGTATTTATTGCCGGAACCCAGATTGCCGCTGGAGCCGACCGCATCGCGGAACGGGCCGTAGAAGCTGGAGGCGTACTTGGCCGAGTAGGCCATGATGCGGGTATGGATGCGCTTGTCGGCATCCAGCGCCGCGCGCACCGCGCCGATGCGCCCGTCCATCATGTCTGACGGGGCGACGATGTCTGCCCCGGCGGTAGCGTGACACTGCGCCTGCCGGGTCAGCACCGCGATGGTTTCGTCATTCAGCACATAGCCGCTGTCGTCGATCAGGCCATCCTGGCCGTGACTGGTATAGGGATCGAGCGCAACGTCGGTCATGATGCCGAGCTCCGGGAAGTGCTTTTTCAGCGCAGCCACCACACGGGGCACGAGGCCGTTCGGATTGAAGGCTTCACGTGCGTCCAGACTTTTCAGCGGCGCATCGATCACCGGAAACAGTGCCATCACCGGGATACCCAGCTTGACGCATTGCTCGGCATCTTTCAGCAACAGGTCAAGGGTCTTGCGCTGCACCCCCGGCATGGACTTGACATCCTCCACCCGGTTTGCCCCTTCGAGCACGAAGACTGGGTAGATAAAATCTGCCGAAGTGAGTATGTGCTCTCGCATCAAGTCACGCGAAAACGGGTCGTTGCGCATCCGGCGCATGCGTGAGTGAGGGTATTGTCCGAGTATTTGCATGACGATTCCCAACAAATTAGTAAAGTAATGGAACTATTTTCGCACAGACCCGTCAGAGCGGGTGAGTAGCGAGAGCTGCTTCCCGTTTCTCCTCCCTGAGCGGGCGTCTTTACCTCGTAAAGACTTTTGCCCCTGAATCTATCCCCTTTGATTCAGGGGCATTTTTTTCGCTCTCACCCAAGCTACTGCGCGGACACATCGCAGCGTCGCGTGGTTGCTCATTCCTCGCCTATCAATACGATAGGTCTCCTCATTCGCTGCGCGGCTCCTTGCGCTTCGCCCTGCTCGCTACGCTTCTATGAGTCCGAAACCACTCCGAATGTCAGGCAAGCCAACTGGCGATCACCGCCTCGGCTTCATCCATCCCGACTTTTTTCAGGCTGGAAAAAAGTTGGGCCGAACAGTGCGAGAAATGTTCACCGAGAAACTCATTCACTTCGCGCAGGGTCTTGGTTGCCTGTTGCCGGCTCAACTTGTCGGATTTGGTCAGCAGGATGTGCACCGGTTTGCCGGTCGGGGCGAACCAGTCCAGCATGCCCTGATCGCGCTCGGTCAGCGGGTGGCGCGCATCCATGATGACCACCAATCCGCACAGTTCAGCCCGCGTTTGCAGGTACTGACTCAAAAGATGTTCCCAGTGCGCCTGCACATCCGGTGGCACTTTGGCGTAGCCGTAACCGGGCAGGTCCACCAGAAAGCGGTTATCGCCCAAGTCGAAATAATTGAGGTGTTGGGTGCGCCCCGGCGTCTTGCTGGTAAACGCCAGCCGGGTATGGTTGGCCAGGGTATTGATGGCGCTCGACTTGCCCGCATTGGAGCGGCCGACAAACGCCACTTCCTTGCCGCCGTGCAGCGGCAGGTCCTTGATGTGGTTGACCGTGGTGAAGAAGGTCGCTTTGGAGAACAGTCCCATCACTTCCAGGCCGCAAAAATCTTGTCCGCCGCCGCAATCGTAGCGGCGATGTCCGCTTCGGTATGCGCGGCCGAGACAAAACCCGCCTCGAACGCCGACGGCGCAAGATAGTGACCCGCGTCCAGCATGGCGTGGAAGAAGCGATTGAAGGCCTCCTTGTCGCACTGCATCACTTCGGCATAGCTGGTCGGCGGTGTGCTCCTGAAATACAGGCCGAACATGCCGCCGACGGACTGCGCGCAAAAGGCGATGCCATGTTTTTTCGCCGCCGCGGTGAGCCCTTCGGTGAGCTGCTTGGCGCGTTGCGCCAAGCGCTCGTAGAAGCCCGGCACCTGCACCAATTTCAATGTAGTCAACCCTGCGGCGACCGCCACCGGATTGCCGGATAACGTCCCGGCCTGATACACCGCACCCAAGGGGGCCAGACAATTCATGATGTCGCGCCGGCCACCAAATGCGGCCGCAGGTAGTCCGCCGCCCATCACTTTGCCCAATGTCACCAGGTCGGGCTTGATACCGTAATAGCCCTGTGCGCCCTGCAAGCTGACACGGAAACCGGTCATGACTTCGTCCAGGATCAGCACTGCGCCGTATTGCGTGCAGTGCGAACGCATCGCATCAAGGAATTCGCGTTTCGGTGCGACCAGATTCATGTTGCCTGCCACCACTTCAACGATCACGGCGGCGATCTCATGCCCCCTCTCGGCAAAACATTTTTCCAGCCCGGCCGCATCGTTGTAGTCCAGCACTGTGGTGAGTTGGGCGATTTCGGCCGGTACGCCGGAGGAACTCGGCTGGCCAAAGGTGAGCAAGCCGGAACCGGCTTTCACCAGCAAGCCGTCGGAATGGCCGTGATAACAGCCCTCGAATTTGACGATGCGCGAACGCCCGGTGAACCCGCGCGCGAGGCGGATCGCGCTCATCGTCGCCTCGGTACCGGAGCTGACCAGACGCACCATCTCCAGACTCGGCAAGAGCGTGCATAACAGATTTGCCAAGTCCAGCTCACCCGCCGTCGGCGCGCCGAAACCCAGCCCCTGGGCGGCAGCATCCTGCACCGCCTTGACCACTTCAGGATGGCAGTGGCCGACGATCATCGGCCCCCACGAGCCGACATAATCGGTATATTTTTTGCCGTCCGCATCCCACACGAACGCGCCCTGGCCGCGCCCAAAGAACAGCGGCGTGCCGCCGACCGAACGGAATGCGCGCACCGGCGAGTTGACGCCGCCGGGGATGACTTTTTGTGACGCGGTAAAGAGCTCTTCGTTGTGTGAGGTCATGCTGATGTCCTGCCGAATAAAGTTGAAAAATCCCGTGCCGCCTGTTCGATGTCCGGCGCGTTCCACAGCGCCGAGATGACCGCCAGCGCATCGGCGCCCGCCGCAATCAGAGCCGCGCCGTTCTGCAATGTGATGCCGCCGATGGCGACGATGGGCACGCATAATTCGCGCCGCGCCGCCTGCAACATCGACACTTCCGCTTGCACCGCGCCGGGTTTGACCGCAGACGCAAAAAAAGCGCCGAATGCCACATAGTCCGCACCTTGTCGCACTGCCTCGAACGCCAGCGGCGCGCGATTATAGCAAGACACCCCGACAATCTTTGCCTCGCCAAGCAACGCTCTGGCGGCGGCAATACCGCCATCTTCACCGCCCAGATGCACACCGTCCGCCCCGACCTGCGCCGCCAGACGCGCGTCATCATTCACGATGAAGGTGGCGCCGAATTCGCGTGTCAGTTGGCGCAGGGCATGGGCTTGTTGCAAGCGCAGAACAGAATCGGCGGATTTGTTGCGGTACTGCAAGACCTGCGCGCCGCCCTGCAAGGCCTGTCTGACTTTGTCCAGAAGGGCAATGGTATGCGGCTCGTCCGGCGTGATGGCATACAGCCCTTCAATGGCGCGTTTCTTCACTGCGCTCTTCGTCCTCGTCGCCGCGTCCCCAGAACAGGCGATCCGGAATATGCTGTCCCATGCCGGGGCGGAAACCGTATTTCAGCGCTTCCCAGGTGTATTCCTGCGCCTCGCGCACCGCCTCTTCCATCGACAATCCATTGGCGAGCAAAGCCGCGATGGCCGAGGACAGCGTACAGCCGGAGCCATGATAAATGCCGGGCAGGCGCGGCCAGGTATCGCTGCGCAACAGACCGCCCTCGCCGTAGAGCGTGTTGATGACCTTGGGGGTATTTTCGTGGGTGCCGGTGATCAGCACATATTCGCAGCCGAGTTGCAGGATGCGTTTGGCGCTCTCGGCCAGATTCGGATCGTCCGCCTCGTTGTTTTCGTCCACGATCAGGCGTCGCGCTTCCATGCTGTTTGGCGTAAGCAGGGTCGTCTGTGGCAGCAACAGTTCGCGCAAGGCGTCCAGCATATCCTCGTTCGCCAGCTCGTCGCCGCGTCCGGAAGCCAGCACCGGATCGAACACCAGCGGCACATCGGGATAATCGGAGATCACTTCGGCAATCGCCGCGATGTTTTCCACGCTGCCCAACAGACCGATTTTGAATGCGGCGACCGGCATATCCTCCAGCACGGAGCGCGCCTGATCAACGACCCAGTCGGCATCCACCGCCTGCACGTCTTCCACGCCGCTGGTGTCCTGTACCGTGATCGCGGTCACCACCGACAAGGGGTGGCAACCCATGCTGGCGATGGTCAGAATATCGGCCTGGATGCCGGCGCCACCGCTAGGATCGGTGGCGGCAAAGGTCAAAACAATGGGTGGGATGTCAGACATGATGAATTGCCGCAGGCATTGTGGTACGGGGATGGGATTCTAACCGAAACTAGACTGCACCGCGCTCGTTCAGCAAGTTGGCGATGCGGGTGAATTCAGCCACCCCCAGATTCTCCGCGCGCAACTGCGCATCGATACCGAGCCGGGCAAAATCGGCTTCGGCCAGCCATGCTTTAAGCGTGTTACGCAAGGTCTTGCGTCGTTGCCCGAAAGCCGCAGCCACGGCCCGGGCGAACAGCCCTTCATTTCTGACCTGTATCCGGTCGGCGGGCAGCGGGATCATGCGCACGATGGCGGAATCGACCTTGGGTGCAGGACGAAACGATTGCGGCGGCACGTCGAGCAGCTTCTCCATCTCAAAGCGGTATTGCAGCATCACCGACAGCCGCCCGTATTGCGGCGTCGAGGGCGCGGCCACCATGCGCTCCACCACTTCATTCTGCAGCATGAAATGCATGTCGGTGATGCGCGCGGCAAAGGCCGCAAAATGGAACAGCAAGGGCGAGGAGATGTTGTAGGGCAGATTGCCGACGATGCGCAAGGGCGCATCCAGTGTTGAAAAATCGAATTGCAGCGCGTCGCCCTCATGGATGACGATCGTGTCCTGCGGGTAATCGGTCTTCAGGCGCGCGATGATGTCGCGGTCGATCTCCACCAGATGCAGTTTATGCAAATGCTGCAACAACGGACGGGTCAGCGCGCCCAGGCCGGGTCCGATCTCCACCATGTGGTCATTCGGCTGGGGGCTGATACTGCGCACGATGTCGGCGATGACGGTTTGGTCAACAAGGAAATTCTGGCCAAACTGCTTCTTGGCCTTATGCCCGCTCATGTGTATGCCCGGAGAAAGCTTTTTCGCACTGCGCCATTTCTACCGCCACCTTGATCGCTTCCAGCAAGCTGCCGACCTCCGCCTTGCCGGTGCCCGCCAGATCAAGCGCCGTGCCATGATCGACCGAGGTGCGGATGAGGGGCAAACCGAGCGTGATATTCACGCCCGCGCCGAAGCTGGCGTGCTTCAGCACCGGCAAGCCCTGGTCGTGGTACATCGTCAATACCGCATCACAAGCGCGCAAGCGATGCGGGGCGAACAAGGTGTCGGCGGGGATCGGCGGGCTGACATCGAAACCTTCGGCGCGCAGCTTGTCCAGCACCGGAATCATGACCTCGATTTCCTCGCGTCCGAGATGGCCACCCTCGCCCGCGTGCGGATTGAGCCCGGCCACCAGAATGCGCGGGCGGACGATGCCGAAGCGGCATTGCAGGTCGTGCCGCAAAATACGCAACACGTTTTCCAGCAGCGGTGCTGTGATCGCGTCCGCCACCCCACGCAACGGCAGATGGGTGGTAACCAATGCAACGCGCATGTCACCACCTGCCAACATCATCACCACCTGCGGCGTGTTGGTCAGTTCGGCCAGAAATTCGGTGTGGCCGGTGAAAGGTATGCCTGCATCGTTGATGATGCCCTTGTGCACCGGGGCGGTGACCATGCCGGAGAATTCGCCGGATGCGCAACCCTGCACGGCACGGCGCAAGGTGTCCAGCACATAACGCGCATTGGCCGCATTCAGCCGGCCCGCCTGCGCGGGTTGTGCCAGGGGCACATGCAGTACGCTCAACTTGCCGATAAAGTGCGGTGCGCCTGCCGTGTAGTCATGAAGCTGGATTGCGCTGCCAAGTTGCGCCGCGCGCTGTTGCAACAGCGTCTTGTCGGCAATGATCACCAGCGGCAGGGCAAGCCGCACCAGCTGCAGGCAAAGATCGGGGCCGATCCCGGCCGGCTCGCCGGCGGTTATGACGAGGGGTTTTGACACCTTATTCGCGATATTCGATGAAGGCACGGTCGCGCAACTGGCGCAACCAGTCCTGGTAGGCCTCATCCGACTTGTAGGCGCGAATGGCGTTGCGCGCCTGTTGCTTCTTTTGCTGTTCGCTGACATCGGCGCTGCGCCGCGCCAGCACCTGGATCAGGTGCCAGCCGAAACCGGATTTCACCAGGCCGCTGGTCTGTTTTTCTTTCAAGGCATTCATTGCGGTTTCAAATTCCGGCACGGTCTCTCCCGGCGAGATCCAACCCAGTTCGCCGCCCTGCGCCGCGCTGCCGTCTTCCGAATGCAGGCGCGCCTGTTCGGCGAAATCGGCGCCCGCGTCAATGCTGCGCTTGATCGCCTGCAAACGGTCGCGCGCGTCGTTTTCAGAGACCAGTTCGCTGGTCTTGATCAGGATGTGGCGCGCGCGGGTCTGGGTAATAAAAACAGGCGCGTCATCGTTGCGACGGTCGAGCAGTTTGAGCAGGTGGAAGCCGCTGGGACTGCGCAAAATCCCGGTCAACTGACCCGGTTGCAGGGGCGCCAGCGCATCGGCAAACAGGGCGGGCAATTCGTTGCGCGGGCGCCAGCCGATCATCCCGCCCTGCAGCGCGTCGCGCGCATCCGAGTAGCCTGCGGCGATCTGCGCAAAGGTTGCCCCGTCGCGCATTTTCTGCAGCGCCTCTTCCGCACGCCGCTGCAGGTTGCGCAAATTGTCCGCAGTCGCCTGCTCAGGCACCACGATCAGGATGTGCGCCAGTTGCAGTTGTTCGCCTTGCTTGCCTTGCAGCGCCTGGGTGTCGAGGTAGGCTTCGATGTCGCTGTCGCTAATGAACAACTTGCTGTCAACCTCGCGCTCGCGCAAACGCGAGGTCAGCATCTCGCCGCGAATTTCCTCGCGGAAGCGGGGAAAGTCGATGCCGTCCGCTTCCAGTTTTTGGCGGAACGCCGCCAGCGAAGGAAAATTGTTTTGCTGCGCGATGCGTTGCAGGGCACTTTCCAGCTGCGCCTCGTCCACTCTCACGCCGTTCTCTTTGGCAAACTGCAGCAGCAGCTTTTCCTGGATCATCCGCTCCAGCATTTGTTTTTCCAGGATGCCGCTTTCCGGCAACCGGGTGCCCTGTCTTTGCAGTTGCTGCACCACTGCCCGCATGCGCTGCACCAGTTCGAGACGGGTGATGATGCCGTCGTTGACTACCACCCGCACCGTGTCGAGCGGGATGGCTGCGGCCATCGCCGGCAACGGGCCGGCACAAACCGCGCACAACAGCCCTATCAGGATTCTTTTGTTTGGCATGGGTCCTCAATCATCTGGAATTAGCGCAGTCCTTCAACCGGTGCGGCGGGGGATGGCGTTTTAAATACGGAATAGTTTGGCACGCTGTCGCGCAATGCCTTGAGCGGATCAGAACCGATCCGCACCAGATCGTTCAGTTCGAGTTGCAAAAATACGCCGGTAGTGCGTTCCAGGGTCGCGGTGGCAAAACTCTGCGCCACAAATCGCACCGCCCAGCAGGCGGCATTATACTCAAGCCCGGCGAGCGCTTCCAAATTACGGCTGTCACGCAGGGAATAGTTGAACCGCCCCACCCCGTGCCAGCGCCCGTACAGCGGCCATTGGGCGGACATATCGACCTGGCTCAAGGTTTGCCGGGTAAAGCGGTAACCCAGATTGAGCGCCTTGCCCGCCTCGGGATGGTAGCGGACGGAAAGGTTATAGTTTTGCACGTTGCTCTCGTTCGGGTTGTAACGCATCTGGCCGTCAACCCGCAATGCGCGGGTCACCCGCCCTTCCAGGGTGCCCAGAATATCGGTGCGATTGCTGCTGTCGTTGGGTGTCACCAAATTCACCCTCGGCGTGTCGAGGAAAAAACGTTCCGCAACCGCCACCCGCAGTCTTTCCGTGCCATCGTCGGCGGCGATGGCGCGCGAGGTAAGCGCCAGCGTGACCATATCGGCGTCGCCCACCCGGTCACTCCCCAGAAACCGGTTCTCGCTGAACATCTGGCTGAAGGTGAACGGCGCCTCGGCGGAATCGAAATTGGGCAACTGATCCTGGTTGCGGTAGGGAATGCGCACGTAATAAGCGCGCGGCTCCAGGGTTTGCGTGTAGCCCGCCCCGAGGATGGAGTCGTTGCGCTCGAAGATCAGGCCGCTGTCGAGGCTGAAAATGGGAACCGCGCGCGAACTGCTCGGCAGCGCGCCGGCATTGTTTTCACCCAGCGCGTAATGGGTGTAGTGCACCCCCGCTTTCGGGGTCAAAAAATAACCGGGCTGGCTGACCAGCGCGTAAGCGACCGACGGGTACAACACCGTGCGCTGTCCGTTGACCAGGGTCGGGTGGCTGTAATCCACATATTCCCCGGCCAGCGCCATGTTCGCTCCCGCGACCGTCGGCCGCGCGGTCAGATTCAGTTGCGGCAGCCGCCGGTAGGGCAGGGCGATTCTGGCCAGCGGATCCTGCAAGGTCTGGTAGCGCTGCACCCGGGCGGATGCTTTCAGCCAACTGTCGTTGTAATTTAACACCCCTTCGCGCAACAGGTTAACCTGCGAGCTGACACTGACTTCCTTGGCCAGATCGCGGTAATAGTTGTCGTCCGAGACGCCGTTAAAATTAACCGCAGCCGAAAATCCGCGCCCCAGATTCTGGCTGTGGCGCAAGGCAAGATGAGTGCGATTGCGGCCGGATAGGCGATCGTTTTGCAGCACATCCGCCTCAATCTCGCCGCCATAATTTGCCTGCAGATAGCGAAATTCGTTGTTGAACTGGGTGCCGCGCTTGCGGATGGCGCGGGGTGAAAAAGTGGCATCCATATTCGGCGCGATGTTCCAGTAATAGGGGACGGTGATTTCGGCTCCGCCGGTATTGGTACTGCCCAGAATCGGCCCCAAAAACCCGGAGCGCCTGGCATCGTTCAGGGCAAAATCCATCCACGGCGTGTAGAGCAGCGGCACCCCCATGAATTCGACCCGCGCATGGTGGGCAACCCCAACCTGGGTATTGCGATCAATATCCAGACGGCTCACCTTGAGCAGCCAGTCATCGTTGCCAGCCGGACAGGTCGTGTAAGTCGCCGAGTGAAACAGATAGTGGTTGTTGCCCTGCATCTCCGCCTGGCGGGCATGACCGCGCGCCGCGTGCTCACCCAGTACAAATTCCGGCTGTTCCATCGTGCCGGTATTCTGCTCCAGCTCAAGCTGCAGCCGGGGACCGGTCACCTCCAGCGCGGATTGCTCCAGGCGCACATTGCCGTCGGCGTAAACCTGCTGCCGGCCCTGTTCATAGATCAGGTGATCCGCGTTCACCACCCGGCCCGCCTGGCGCAGCTCGACCTCGCCGCGCGCCTCAATCCGTTCGCCCTGTTGTGTTTCCATCTCCTTCGCGCTCACAAAAGCCGCGCCTTCCTCGGAAGGCGGCAATTGTTTGAAAGTGCGATCCATCTTGAGCGGCAGGGTTTCGGCATGCGCCAGAAGAGGCGAAGCAAGCAAGATAGAGCAGGCGATTAGACGCAGGCGGGGCATGGGCGGGCCGGATAGTTAAGGTGCTAAAATCGCACAAAACCACGATTAAGGCAATCCGATGCAGCGTCAACAACAGATTACCGACTGGCTTTCCGGCCTCTACCCGCAACAGGAATTCAGCCTCGCTCCGGCTTCTGCCGACGCCAGCTTCCGCCGCTATTTCCGCGCGACGTTTGCCGACGGCAGCACAAAAGTAGTGATGGACGCACCGCCGCAGCACGAGGACTGCAAACCTTTTCTGCACGTCGGCAGGCTGTTCGAGGCGGCGGGTGTCCATGTGCCGCATGTGTACGCACAGGACCTGGAATTGGGCTTTCTGCTGCTATCCGATCTCGGCAATACCACTTACCTGCAGGCCCTTGATGCGGACAGCGCCTCCCGGCTTTATGGCGCCGCAACCAATACCCTGATCAAACTGCAGCTGTCTTCAAAAGCGAACAAACTGCCGCCTTATGACGAAGCGTTGCTGCGCCGCGAACTGAATCTGTTTCCGGAGTGGTATATCGCCAAACATCTGGGTGTCACGCTCAGCGAGAAACAAAAGGCCAAACTGGAAGAGGTGTTCAAACGCATCCTCTCCAACAACCTCGCCCAGCCGTGCGTATATGTGCACCGCGACTTTCATTCGCGCAACCTGATGGTGAGCGAACCCCCTCACCCAAATTCTCTCCCGGGGGTTGAGGAGGCAAACGAAAAGGAAAATTTTTTAACCTCGCCGGGAGTATTGGATTTCCAGGATGCGGTCTATGGACCGATCACCTACGACCTCGCCTCGCTGTTCAAGGATGCCTATATCAAATGGGAAGAAGCGGAGATCATCGACTGGCTGATCCGTTACTGGGAGAAAGCGCGCAAAGCCGGACTGCCGGTACGCGCGGATTTCGGCGAGTTCTACCGCGACTACGAACTGGTGGGCGCCCAGCGGCATATCAAAGTGCTGGGCATCTTCGCGCGCCTGTATCACCGCGACGGCAAGAGTGGTTACCTGAAAGACATGCCTCGGGTCATGGAGTATCTGCACAAAGCCTGCGAACGTTACATTGATCTCAAGCCCTTATTGAACATCCTGCTTGAGTTGAATGCGCAGATACAACAGGCAAACAAGGAAGGCGCAGCCTCCTGATGCTGCGCATTTCCCTCACCCGAGCATCTGTTGTTGGGGCTTTGGCTCCTTACAACCACGGCCTGCCCCTTGCGGGTGCACTCCTCTCCCGCTTGCGGGCGAGGGGGCAATTGTGAAAGGCGTTTTTTAATGCGCGCGATGATCCTCGCGGCGGGGCGCGGTGAACGCATGCGTCCGCTCACCGACCACACGCCCAAGCCGCTGTTGCCGGTCGGCGGCAAGCCTCTCATCGTGTGGCACATCGAACGGATGGTGCGCGCAGGCATCACCGACCTCGTCATCAACCACGCCCACCTTGGTATGCAGATCGAGCAGGAGCTCGGCGACGGCAGCCGCTTCGGCGCGCATATCCGCTATTCGGATGAAGGCACGGCGCTGGAAACAGCGGGAGGGATTGCGTTTGCGTTGCCACTTTTGATACCTCCCTCTCCAGCCGGGAGAGGGAATGAGGATGAGTGCGCGCCGTTTGCCGTCATCAACGGCGACATCTGGTGTGATTACGACTTCGCGCAACTGCCCGCACTCGCCGCCAAGATGCAACAGCGCGGCGACCTCGCCCACCTGGTGCTGGTGGACAATCCAGCCCATCACCCTAGGGGGGATTTCTTCCTGGACGCAGGTCGCGTGAGCAACACCCCGCCCGGCAACCGGCAACCGGCACTGACCTTCAGCGGCATCGGCCTATACCAGCCCGCTTTGTTCGCCGCCATCTCGCGCGGCAGCAAGGCCCCGCTCGCGCCCTTGCTGCGCGCACAGATCGCCGCCGGCCGTGTCAGCGGCGAACATCATCGCGGTCATTGGCTGGACATCGGCACACCGGCGAGGCTGGATGAACTCGACAAGCGGTTGCGCGCCACGCAGAATGCGCCCCATGTCTGATACCTCACCTTACCCCCCGCGCCGCGCCCGCCTGCTGCAAAAGATGCAGCGCGGCATCGCCGTCATCCCCACCGCGCCGGAAGCCGTGCGCAACGGCGACGCGCACTACGACTATCGCCACGATAGCCACTTTCATTATTTGAGCGGCTTCGCCGAGCCGGAAGCCGTGCTGGTGCTGATTGCGGGTGAGACGATGCAGTCCGTCCTGTTCTGCCGCGAGAAAAATCCGGAACGTGAAATATGGGATGGCTTCCGTTTTGGCCCCGCTGCGGCCGCCGCCCATTTTGGCTTCGATGCGGCCTACCCCATCGACCAACTGGACGATAAACTCGCCGAACTGATGGGCAACCAGCCGACCCTGTTCTACCCGCTGGGCACGGATGCAAACTGGGATGCACGCCTGCTCAAATCGCGCGAAGCGGTGAAGGCGAAATCGCGTAGCGGCATCCAGGCGCCCGCCGTACTGCGCGACATCCGCGCGCTCATCGACGAGATGCGCCTCATCAAGGATGCGCACGAGATCAACCTGATGCGCCGCGCCGCGCAGATTTCCTGCGGCGCACATCGCCGCGCCATGCACTTCGCCCGCCCCGGCCAATACGAATACGAAGTAGAGGCCGAACTGCTGCACGAATTCTGCCGCGCAGGCAGCCGCCAGCCCGCCTACACCAGCATCGTCGCCGGCGGCGCCAATGCCTGCACCCTGCATTACGTCGGCAACAACGCGCGCCTCAACGACGGCGACCTGCTGCTCATCGACGCCGGCTGCGAATTCGCCAGCTATGCCTCGGATATCACGCGCACCTTCCCGGTGAACGGCAAGTTCAGCGCCGCGCAGAAAGACGTGTACGAGATCGTGCTGGCGGCACAGACCGCCGCCATCGCCGCCGCCAAACCGGACATGACATGGAACACGCCACACGAAGCCGCGCTGCGCGTGCTGGCGCAGGGCCTCATCGATCTTAAACTGTGCCAGGGTTCGGTCGAAGCGGTGCTGGAAAGCGAAAGTTACAAACAGTTTTACATGCACCGCACCGGCCACTGGCTGGGCATGGACGTGCACGATGTCGGCGAGTACAAAATCGGCGACGCGTGGCGTCCCTTGCAACCCGGCATGACACTGACCGTCGAGCCCGGCTGCTACATCCGCCCCGCCGACAACGTACCGCGCGCGCTGTGGAACATCGGCATCCGCATCGAAGACGACGTCCTCATCACCGCCAAGGGTTGCGAAGTGCTGACGCAGGATGCACCAAAGACCGTGCAGGAGATCGAAGAGGTGATGCGCCATGAATGAACGCTGTGATGTCGCCATCGTCGGGGGTGGCCCGGTCGGGATTGCGCTGGCACTGGCGCTGCGCGACAACGACCTGAACGTGGTGTTGCTGGAAGCGCGCGAAGCCGAGATCAACACCACCGACCCGCGCGCGCTGGCGCTCGCTTACGGTTCGCGCCTGCTCCTGCAACGCCTCGGCGCATGGCAGGCCATTCCCAACGTCAGCGGCATCCGCGAGATCGAAATCACGCAAAAAGGCACAGCAGGCAAAACCACGCTTAAGGCCGCCGAACTGAAAGTGCCGGAGATGGGTTACGTGCTGCCCTACACCGCGCTGCATGCGGCGCTGCAACACGCATTGCACCAGTCCGACATTCGCTGCCTGTATGGTGCGGCGGCATCCGAGCTGAACACAGCCCACGGTTGCGCCACCCTCACCTATCAGCATCAAGGCAAGCAACACCAACTCGACGCGCGTCTGGCCGTCGTCGCCGATGGCGGCAAATTGCTGGAGGCCGCGCACCCGCCGCAGATCACCGACTACGGCCAGAGCGGGCTGATCGCGCACCTCACGTGCACCCAGCCGCGCGCGGGTTGCGCGTTCGAACACTTCACGCCGCAGGGCCCGATGGCATTGTTGCCCTACAGGGACGGCTACGAGCTGGTGCTCACCGCCGCGCACGAAAAGGCGGAGGAAATGCTGACTTGGGATGACGCAACCTTCCTCCACTTTCTGCAGCAACACTTCGGCGATCGCGTCGGAACATTCTGCAGCATCGGCCAGCGCAACTGCTTCCCGCTGCGGCTGAAGCGCGCGCCCGACCTCACCTTCCCGCACACTGTCCTCATCGGCAATGCCGCGCAGACGTTGCACCCGGTCGCCGGACAAGGCTTCAACCTGGGGCTGCGCGATGCGTGGGAACTGGCTCAAGTCATCCTCGACCACGCGCCGGACAACATCGGCTCCGCCGCCATGTGCAAAGCCTACCGCGACTCGCGCCGCCTTGACCGCAACGCCGGCATCCGCTTCACGGATGGTTTGGTGCACTTGTTCTCCAACGACCTGCCCCTGCTCGGCCCGCTGCGCTCCGCCGCGCTGTCCCTGCTCGACCGCCTGCCGCCGGCGAAGAAGTTCGTGGCGAGGCGGATGATGTTCGGGGCGAACGGATGATGCGTGACAAGCTGCCCAAAATTGTACTATCGGCCCTGCTTGTCGTTGCGCTTGCTTTTTCGTGGTTGCGCCCGCTGGATGCGACGGCGCTATCCCGGGTGGATGAAGGATTTCAGCGCGCATTGGCCAGTTACGCCATCGCCCGAACCCTGAATGCGGTGATTTCTGTCGCCCAGGGGACCGAGGTGTCGCTACAAGTCGGGGTGGGTGCCACCTTTGCGCCCGGCCAGGTGCTGGACCCGCTCAACGACTTGGTGGAACAATTCGGCGACTGGATGCTCGCCGCCAGCGTGGGGTTCGGCATCATGCATGTCCTGATCGAAATCGGCGGCTTCTGGTTTTTCTCTTTGTTGCTCACCTTATCCGCCGCGGCATGGTTGTGGCTGCGCTGGCGCAAGGGCGCGGTTCCCGCCTTGCTCACTCAAGCCGTCATCGTTCTGTTGCTGGTGCGCTTTGCCGTTCCGGTTGCAATGATCGGCAGCGATTGGACGTTCAAACAGTTCATGCAGGCTGATTACAACCGGCATCTTGCCGGCATCGATGGCAATGCCAAAATGCTGGAGGAGGAATCGGGTCTGGCTGGAGCAGGGCAGAAGAGCGTGTCCGCCCCGGATGGCAACGAACCTTCATTTTTCAGCAAGCTGGCCGACATGCCAAAATATTTTGGCGCGAAGATGGAAAAATTGAAGGGGTTGGCCGAACAAAGCGTCACGCACATACTGCGCCTGATCACCCTCTTCCTGTTGCAGACCCTGATCATCCCGCTTGCGCTGCTCTGGCTGCTCTACCGACTCGGTATCGGGGCGTGCCGTTCGGCGGGGGCGAAGTGGCGCCGCATCAGTTGACGCGGGGCGCACCAACTTCCTTTCAGGGTGCCGAAAAAACCCAGCTCATGAATTCCTTGCGGGTTTTCTCATCCGCCTGCTGCCACCAATAGCGCAGCATCTGCTTGGGCGTCGTCTCGGCCGTTTGATTGTTGCCATCGGCGGCCGGTGCGGCCGTTTGGGTTGCACCCGATACCACATTGGTGTGTGGCGCCGTGGCGGAAACCGCCGGGCTCACCCCGGCGGCGGTTGTCGCGGCAGCGGCGACTGCGGTGCTGGCGGTGATGTCACGCGCGGAATTGCCGCTAAACAATCGGGATACAAAACTTTCTTCTTCCCAATCGGTGTAAGTTACCTGGTACTCAACCACACCGGCATCGCGGCGGGTAATTTTTACTTTGGGTTGTTTGGCATAAGCCTTGGGATTTTCGCTCACGCCGTCCCCGTCCGGCCGCAGAATATAACGCTGGGTGTCATCGGCTTTGAGGCTAATGATGAAAGGCGCGGATTTCACGAAGTCCACATTCCCGTCATTGCCGAATGTATCCTTGACCACGTCGCTGTAGCGCACCGCGATTTTGTGTTCTCCCTGCCCGAACTCTAGCGTGCTCTTGTGGCGGAATGAGTTCGACTGGATTTTTTTTCCGTCTATCGCCAAATATTCGAATTCCATGGGAATTTTAAGTTCGGCGGCAAATACCGGTGCTGTACCAAGCAAAATACACAGGCCGGAAATCGATAGAAATGTTTTCACTGCTGCCTCCACAATTAACCAAAGTTTTGTTTTTCGCTCCGATTTTGCCCCGGCAAAGCCGCCACCCTGGCCGGATCAGCAGCCGCGCCTGATCCGGTACACCGCCGTGCTGCCAAGCAAATTGGGCAACAGCGCCACTTCGTGCCCGCCGGTAATCACGCGCTGATCGAGGATGCGAATACCCATATCATCGCACAACTTCTCGAAATCGCGCAGGGTGCAAAGGTGCACGTTGGGCGTATCGTACCACTGGTAGGGCAGTTCGTCGGATACCGGCATGTGGCCGCGCAGGATTTGCAGGCGGTTCTTCCAGTAACCAAAATTGGGGAAGCTGACGATGCCTTCGCGCCCGACGCGCAACATCTCGCGCACCAGTTTTTCGGTGTGGCGCGTGGCCTGCAGCGTCTGCGACAAAATGACAAAATCGAAGGCACCGGAGTCGAAGCCGGACAGCCCTTCGTCCAGATTACTCTGAATCACGTTCACGCCGCGCTCAATGCAGCGCAGAATGTTTTTGTCGTCGATCTCCACACCGTAGCCACGCACACTCCGCTCGGTTTTTAGGTAGTCGAGCAAGCTGCCGTCGCCGCATCCCAGATCGAGAACCGAGGTCCCGGCGGGGGTCCACGCCGCGATGGCGGCGAAGTCGGGGCGCAATTGGAGGAGGGAGGCGGTCATTGGCATTCCTTCGCCACCCGGTTCAAATAGTTACGCATCGCCGCGAAATATTGCTCATCCTGCATCAGGAACGAGTCATGGCCGTGGCGCGACTGGATTTCGGCGTAACTTACGTCGCGTTTGTTGTGCAGCAGCGCCTTGACAATCTCGCGCGAGCGCTGGGGCGAGAAACGCCAGTCGCTGGAGAATGACAGCACCAGAAAGCCGGCCCGGACGGGCATAAACGCCGCCGCCAGATTGCGTTCGGAATGGCGCGCCGGATCGAAATAATCCAGCGCCTTGGTCATCAGCAGATAGGTGTTGGCATCAAAATATGCGGCGAACTTGTCGCCCTGATAGCGCAGATACGACTCGACTTCGAACTCGATGTCGTAACCATACTTATAGTCGCCCGAGCGCAGGCCACGGCCGAACTTGCCCGCCATCGCGTCATCCGACAGATAGGTGATGTGGCCGAGCATGCGCGCCAAGCGCAGACCGCGCGTCGGCACCACGCCATGCTGGTAAAAATCGCCGCCGTGAAAATCGGGATCGGTCAGGATGGCGTTGCGTGCCACATCGTTGAACGCGATGTTTTCGGTGGTCAGGCAGGGCGCGGTGGCGATCGCCAGCACATGGCGCACGCGGTCGGGATGGGAGATCGCCCACTGCATCGCCTGCATCCCGCCCAGACTGCCGCCCATCACGGCAGCGAACCGGCGAATGCCGAGCAAGTCGGCCAGCCGCGCCTGCGATTCCACCCAGTCCTCCACCGTCACCATCGGAAAGTCGGAGCCATATGGTTTGCCGCTGGCGGGGTCGATGCTCGACGGGCCGGTCGAGCCATGACAGCCGCCGAGGTTGTTCAGCCCGATGACGAAGAACTTGTTGGTATCCACCGGCTTGCCGGGACCGATCATGTTGTCCCACCAGCCGATGTTTTTTTCATCGTCGGCGTAATAACCGGCGACGTGGTGATGACCGGACAGCGCGTGACAGACGAGGATGGCGTTGGATTTGTCGGCATTCAGCGTGCCGTAAGTCTCGTACACCAGATCGTAGCGCGGCAGCACTCCGCCGCTCTTGCATTGAAGCGGCGTATTAAAGCTGGCGCGTTGCGCCGAAACGATGCCAACCGATGAACTCAAAACAACTCCAAAAATAAAAACCCGCGCAGCTTTCGGCTAGAGCGGGTCATATCGCTTTAGCTGGAATATTTAACGTGCCCCGCAAGCTGAGCTCAAATCGGCACGGAGCGAAGTGTCCTGTTTTTGGCACAGGCTGTCAATGTCCGGCCTATTCCATGTCAGCACAAAGTAGTAATGTCCCCTTTCTCCGCCCCTATATAATTGAAAAACTTGCCTTTCCCGCCTGCTCGGCAGAGATTTCGCTTCTTTCCAATATTCGCACCGACTTGACCTCATAGAGATGCGAAATGAAGCGGTCCTTTTTATCGCTGTAATAAACCCCGATTGCCAGGTAACGCACTTCACGCATCACATTGCGCTCAACCGATTTTTTGTCGGTTGTAGTAACAGGCATGTGATAGCAGCCAGCAGTGCCGCTCCGATAACGCCTAATATATTCATCGCGCCGTGCCGGCCCAAGAGAAGTGGCCAGGGTTAAATCTTTATAGCGCCCGAGATAGGTCCCCGTTGTCGCAATACGCGCCGGCGCTCAACCTCGCTCCTTTCAGTCGCTCGACGCTGCGCGATAAAGCCGCGCCGCGCCGGTTGGCTCTACGTTAGACCCCATCAAAAGTCGGCACGCGGCTCGTTTGACAACCTCATTTATTGTAGCTACAGTAAAGCCGTGAGAGTCGGGTTCGATCCAGCTAAAGACTCAGCAAACCAAGCGAAGCACGGTGTGTCTCTGTCTATGGCAAACGACCTCGACTGGGAAGCCGCGCTAGTGTGGGTTGATGAACGGTTTGAATACCGCGAGGCGTGAATGATTGCTCTCGCACCGAAAACCGAAGTTCTGTACTACGTGGCATTTGTAAACCGAGGCGAAGTGCGAAGGGTCATCAGCCTGCGCCGCGCCAATCGTCGCGAGGTGAAATGCTATGTCGAAAATCTCTAAGCGCCCAACTATCCTCATGCCTACTGCGGAAGAGGATAAGGCCATTACTGCTGCCGCCAGAAGTGATCCTGACGCGCTGCCACTCACGCCAAAGCAATTGAAAGCCATGGTACCAATCCGAGCCTTGCGTGGTCGTCCGAAGTCTGAGAACAAGAAGCTGCTTGTCTCGGTGCGTTATAGCCCAGAGGTCGTTGCCTACTTCAAGTCGACCGGTGAAGGTTGGCAATCACGAATGGATGTTGTGCTGCGTAAGTACGTGACACGTCATTCGCGTAGTGTTTGAAATGTGGCCTAACCCAACGCTCAAGTTCGCTCCCTCCGGTCGCTGGGACGCGCCTTCGGCCCTGCTGTGCTTGGCTTTCACGGGGCATTATCTGCGCCGGGTCGTTGACGGCGTGCGTGCAACCGCATAGGTTTGCCATTTTTTGTTTTTTTCTTTTCGATTCGGCCTACTGCGCCAATGCTGATGGCAAAACCCCGTTTCTTTCGGCTACACCTACATTTTCTCTATAGCAGCCAGCGGTAAAGTCTTGCGGGAGAACACGGTTAAAAATTCCGCCTGTTGCAAAAATACCACACCACTTCCCCGCTTTAACAAGCCTGTAACAAACCCTCTGCATCATCCGCACCCAGTTCTTTCCGGCACCTGGCCGTGAAGAGCCAAGTGCAACTTTTTATTAAACTTGAAGGAGTCACCATGAAACAAAAAATGATCGCATTGGCTGTCGCCACTCTGTTTTCCGCGCCAGTCCTCGCTGGCACTGTGTCCAGCAACGGGGATATCACGCTGTATGGCAAGGTTTTCCTGACCGCCGACCAATTTGACGACGGCGTTGTCGGCCATTCGAGCGTGACCCGCGTAAACAGCAACGCCTCGCGCTTCGGCGTGAAGGGCAAGGAAGACCTGGGCGGCGGACTGGCCGGGATTTTCCAGTATGAAATCCAGGTTGACGGCGACGGCAGCGGGGGCAACGGCTTTGGCAACGGCACGCGCAACAGCGGCGTGGGTCTGGAAGGCGGTTTCGGCAAAATCATCATCGGCCGCTGGGACAGCCCGCTCAAGGTGGCGCACAACAAGATCGAACTGTTCGACAACACCACGGACTGGAGCGCAACCAAGGTCGTTGGCAAATCAGAAGGCAAAGACTACAACACCCGCCACTCCAATCAGGTGCAATATTGGACGCCCAAATTTGGCGGCGCGCAGTTAGCCGTGCAATACGTGCCGGATGAGAAGCGGGACAATGTGACGGCGGGCAGTGGTAACAAATACGACTTCTCGACTTCGTTGACCTACAACGAGAACGGCGTTTATCTCTCTGGCGCGTACGAACTGCGCAATGATCAAACCGTCGTCGGCAAGGATGACAACGCGTTCCGCGCGGTGGGGCGCTACACGTTGGGCGATGTCTGGGTCGGCGCGATGGTGGAAAGCATCAAGACCAATAAGACCGCCGTCAGCAGCGAAACCGGCACCAACTGGGAACTGGCAGGCGAATACAAGTTCGGCGCCAGCCGCCTGGGCTTGAGCTATGCCAGAGCGGGATCGACCGCGACCGGCGCAGCCATCGATAACGACGTGAGCCAGATCGCAGCCAAGCTGACTTACGCGTTTTCCAAACGCACCGAAGCGTTTGCCGCCTACGCCAACCGCGATATCAACAAGTCCAACAGCAAGGCCAACGATATCGGCGTGGGCGTGATCCACTCGTTCTAAACCGAATCAAATTTCATCAAGTGCAGGCAAGGCGGGCATCGAAAGATGCCCGTTTTTTTATTGCCGTCAATGGCGGCAAACAATTTCAGGTATTGAGTTTTTCCAGCAGCTCGCGGATTTTGAGCGGATCGTCGGCGCGCAGGATCCGTTGCGCGAGCGGGCTAATCTCCGCCAGGTTGCTGGTCAGCACACGCTGTTTGGTGGCCAGCAGCTGGGTCGGGTTCATCGAAAACTGGCGCAGGCCGAAGCCGAGCAGCAGGCGCGTGTAGGCCAGTTCGCCGGCCATTTCGCCGCACACCGAGATCGGCACGCCGGCCTTGTTTGCCGCGCCGATGACCTGCGCCAGCAGCCCCAGCACGGCAGGGTGCAGCGGGTCGTACAGGTGCGAAACTTCCTCGTCGGTGCGGTCGATTGCCAGCGTGTACTGGATCAGGTCGTTGGTGCCGATGGAAAGGAAATCGAGTTTCCTGATGAATACGCCAAGCGCCAGCGCGGCGGCGGGAATCTCGATCATGCCGCCGATCGGCACGTCGAGCTTGCACGGAATGTTCTGCGCCACCAGCTCCTGCTTCACCGTCTCAATCAGCTGCAGGGTCTGGATGATTTCGGACACGCCGGACAACATCGGCACCAGAATTTTCAAATTGCCATGCACCGAGGCGCGCAACAGGGCGCGCAACTGGGTGCGGAACAGTTTCGGTTCGGCCAGACACAGGCGTATCGCGCGCAGACCGAGCGCCGGGTTGCTGGCAACGCGGGTGGCGCCCTTGAGCTGCTTGTCCGCGCCCAGATCGTAGGTGCGAATGGTCACCGGCAAATCGCCCAAGCCTTGCAGCACCGAGCGGTAGGCCTCGAACTGCTCTTCCTCGCCCGGCAGGTCGTCGCGGTTGAGGAACAGGAATTCGCTGCGGAACAACCCGACGCCGGCCGCGCCGTTCTCCAGCACCTGCGCCACATCGCCTGGCATTTCGATGTTGGCCTGCAATTCGATGCGCGTGCCGTCGAGGGTGTTGGCGCGCGCGGTCTTCAGCCGCTTGAGTTTTTGCCGCTCCAGTGCAAGTTCGCTTTGGCGCAGCCGGTATTCGGCCAGCAATTCCTTGTCCGGTTCGACAATCACCACACCGTGCTCGCCATCGACGATCAGGATGTCGCCGTCCTTGATCAGCTCGCGCGCGTGATGCAGGCCAACCACGCACGGCGTGTTCAAGCCGCGCGCGACGATGGCGGTGTGCGAAGTCGCGCCGCCCAGATCAGTGAGAATCGCGCAGAACTGGTGCGGTTTAAGCTGGATCAGGTCGGCCGGGCTGACGTCGTGCGCCACCAGCACCATCTCGCCGTTCTGCTGCGGCGACGGCGGCTGATGGCCGGGATGGCCGCCCAGCACTTTGAGGATGCGCTCGACCACCTGGATTACATCGGTCTTGCGCTCGCGCAGATAGGCATCGTCGAACGCCTCGAATTGGGTCACCAGCGCGTCCATCTGCGTTTTCAGCGCCCATTCCGCATTGCACTGTTCGTTCTTCACCATCTCCAGCGCGGCATGGCTGATGTGTTCATCGCCGAGGATCATCAGATGCAGATCGAGAAAAGCATCGAACTCGGCCGCCGCCTGTTGCGGGCGGTTGGCACGCAGGGTGCGCAATTCGTCGCGGGTCGTCTGCAAGGCGGTTTGCAGGCGCGCGACCTCTTCCGTCACCCGGGCTTTTGGCAGCACATAGTGCGCAACCTCAAGCGAGGTGTGCGAGACCAGATGCGCCCGCCCGATGGCGATGCCGCTGGAAACAGGCAGGCCGTGGAGGGTAAAACTCATGGCTGACTCGATGAACGCGATAGGTAAAGCATTTCACGCGCAGGCGCTGAGACGCGGGGATTGTTTGTTGGATTTTTCCGCGACCTCCGCGTCTCCGCGTGAGGTATCAGGTGCAGGGAGATGTCGGGCATCATTCGCCTTCTCCGAAATAGTCGCCGATCAGGGCAAGGATGGCAGCCATGGCTTCCTCCTCGCGCTCGCCATCAGTCTCGACGGCGATGGTCGATCCTCTGGCGGCAGCCAGCATCATCACGCCCATGATGCTCTTCGCATTGACGCGCTTGCCGTTGCGCGACAGCCAGACCTCGCAGGGATATTGGGTGGCGAGCTGGCTCAATTTGGCCGAGGCGCGTGCATGCAAGCCGAGTTTGTTGATAATTTGCGCGTCATTTTGCCGCATGGCTCTGGTCCTGTTCTTCGGGGTTCATTGGCACGATGCACTCGCGCCCGCCTTCCAGGGCGATCTGCGCCAGTTCGGGCATGCTCTTGCTGGGATGGCACACCACGCGCAACAGCATCGGCAGGTTCACTCCGGCCACGCCCATGATGTGCTCGGCGCGGCAGAGTTGGCGTGCGACATTGCTCGGCGTGGCACCGTAGATATCGGCCAGGATGAGCACCCCGTTGCCCTTGTCCAGTTGCCGCACCAGCGCGTGCCCTTCCGCCAATTTCTGCTGCGGATCGTCGTGCGCGCGCACCGACAACACGCGCACATTGTTCGGTACCGCGCCCAGCACATGCTTGACACAATCGACCAGGCTGTTGCCCAGATCGTTGTGTGCCACCACCAAAATCCCCGCCATCACCGCACTCCCAATAAATACGCAGCCAGCAGCGCAAGCAGCGGCACCACCAGCCAGCCGTAGCGCCGCAGCCAGCGCAACGCACGCGCCTTGTACGATTCATCCGCCAGATCGGCCTCGACCAGTGCGCGGATCTTATTCAGCGCATGCAAGCCTGCCGTGCGGCGGATATTTTGCTGCAATGGATCGTCCGGTTTCAATGCTCGATGTCCCATGTCGTTTTATCGTCGCCGAATTCTAGCCGTTTCTGCATCGGCCCGGTGAGATGGACTTTGCCGTCGGCATCAACCAGCAGCGCATCGTCGATCCGCATTTGCCGCGCGGCCGCGCGCCAACCTTCCGCGCCGGAAATGAACAAGGGCTTGGATGCCGTGTCCGACAACAGGCCGGCACGCGCGCCGCGCGTCAGGATGGTCACCGCCTGCACCCCCTGCACCGGCCAGCCGCTGCGCGGGTCGATCAGATGGCAATAGCGTTTGCCGGCCAGCTCGAAATAGCGCTGGTAATCGCCCGAGGTGCCGATTGCTTCGCCGTCGCGCAGCGCCAGCGTCGCCAGCGGGCCGGGTTTGCGCGGATGCTGAATGCCGACCCGCCACGGACGGTCGCCATGTGCGCCCAGTGCCAGCACGTTGCCGCCGATGTTGATCAGCGCATTGCGGATGCCTTGCTGTTTCAGAATGTCCGCCGCGCGGTCCAGCGCATCGCCTTTGGCGTAACCACCGAGATCGAGTTTCACCGTGCGGTTGCGGCTGGTGATGCAGGTTTTTTCCGGGGTGGACGGAGCGCACGCAGCAAAGACCAGGTCGCTCATCTGCGGGTTTGCCCTGACCAGCGCGGTGATCTTTTTCTCCTCCGGCAATACCGCCTTGAACTCGTCCGCCTGAAAACCCCAGGTCTGGATCAGGCCGCCGATGGCCGGATTGAACAGGCCGCCGGACTGCGCCGAAAGCTGCGCCGCGTCCTGCAGCATTGCCGCCAATTCCGGTGTGGCTTTCGTGTTTCTGCCCTGCGCGATGGCCGTATTAAGCTCGCTCAAAGCCGAAGGCTTCCACGCATGCAGCAGATCATGCAGGCGCTGAAATTCGTGCATCACCGCCGCAGCGCCCTGCTTTGCCTTGTCCTCTGTTTCACCGTAGATGCTGACCTCGACGATGGTGCCGAAGACGTAAGCCTGCTCTTGGTAGAACGGCGCTTTGCTGCAGCCCGCAAGGAGAAGTGCGGTGGCCAGAAGAAATCCCATCCCCGGTCGATTGTGTAGGTCGGGTTTCAACCCGACATCGCGGAGTCGGATTGAAACCCGACCATCCCTGGGCCTTTGCAGAAATGATGGAATCCGGAGAAGCGAAAATCTACTCACGCCGTCAACGCTTCCAGTTCGATCGAAGCCGCCAGCAACGCCAGCCGCGCCACCACGCCGTAGGCGTAAAAACGGTTCGGCGTATCGTCCGGGGCGCGGGCCGGGTTGGGCAGGGTACAACTCGCCTCGAATGCCAGCGGCACGAAATGCATGCCCGGCGCGTTCAGATTCTCGTCCGTGCCGCGCCCGGTGTGCACGCGATAAAAACCGCCGACCACGAAGTGATCGACCATGTACACCACCGGCTCGGCCACCGCCTCGTTGATCTGCTCGAAGGTATAGACCCCTTCCTGGATCAGCACATCCGAGACTTGCAGGCCCTCCTTCACCACTGCCATCTTGTTGCGCTGTTTTCGGTTGAGATCGCGCACTTCGCCCGCGTCCTTCACCGTCATGATGCCCATGCCGTAAGTGCCGGCATCGGCCTTCACGATCACGAACGGGTCGTCCTTCACGCCGTATTCGGCATACTTGGCGCGAATCTTTTCCAACCCCATGTCCACCTTGGCAGCGAGACAGTCCTCACCGGTGCGCGCATGGAAATCCACCTTGTCGCACACATCGAAATACGGGTTGATCAACCAGGGGTCGATATCCAGCAGCCCGGCAAAATCCTGCGCCACGTGATCGTAGGCGGCGAAGTGTTTCGACTTGCGCCGCGTGGTCCAGCCGCCCTGCAGCGGCGGCAACACGTTCTGCTCCAGATCGCGCAGGAGGTCCGGCACGCCGGCGGACAGATCATTGTTGAGCAATACCACGCAGGGGTCGAAATCGCCGATGCGCAGCCGATTGCCCTCACGCGTGATGGGTTCCAGCGTCAGCGTGCTGCCATCGTTCAGTTGAATATCGGTCGCTTGGGTGATTTCCGGCAGCAGACTGCCGATATGCACGTTGAGCCCGGACTGGCGCAGCACCCGCGCCAGCATCATCACGTTTTGCAAATAGAACTGGTTGCGCGTGTGGTTCTCCGGAATCAGCAACACCCCGCGCGCCTCCGGACAGATCTTTTCGATCGCGCTCTGTGCCGCATGGATACACAGCGGCAGAAAATCGGGATTCAGATTGTTGAAGCCGCCGGGAAACAGATTGGTGTCCACCGGTGCCAGCTTAAAGCCGGCGTTGCGCAGATCGACCGAAGCATAGAACGGCACAGTATGTTCCAGCCATTGGGTACGGAACCAGCGCTCGATAGAGGGCTGTTCGGTCAGAAAGCGCCGCTCCAGATCGAGCAACGGGCCTTTGAGGGCGGTGGTGAGATGGGGAACCATGATGTGCCTGCGACAAATGATGCGTGCATTCTAGCCGATTCGAGACTGATAAAAGTGAATCACCCGCGCCACTACCCGGGCAATCTGCGGCGCAGCACGTCGCGGTCGAACCACCATCGGTCGCCGACAATCGCATCCACTACTTGCGCAAGGCGCGGCAGGAAGACCCGCGGGTCGCGCAGTTGCAGGCGGTCCAGCCAACGGTCGAGCGCGCCCTGATCCTGCACGTTGCTGTGGCGCTGCGCCACCATGGCGATCAGATTGTTCACCAGGAAGCCCAGATTCTCGTGCTCCTCGTCGCTGGCGCGCAGGTCCACCACATAACGCGCGGTGATCGCCGCCACGGCGGCACCATCCGCATTATTGGGCGTCTCGTCGATGAGATGGATCAGCAGGGCAGTCGTCACTTCCGGATCGACCGGGAAGGTCACGGCCAGCCAGATGCCCATGCCAAGCACCGCGATGGAATCAGCCTGTTCCGCCTGATAGAGCACGTCGCACGCTTCCACCGCATCCTGCCAGGATTCCTGTTGCATGGCCGCGACGAAAGCCTCGCGCGCGATGTCCCACGCTTCCTTCTTGCGTTCCAGCGCGTTCAGGATCTCGGCGATGTCCAGTTTCAGCCGCGCGCGCTGCAAGGAAGAAGCGCCCGCCAATGCGCCCAATTGCTGGAGCTTATCGGCGAGATGCCGCTTCAGCTTGATTTGCTCGGGCGCAGAGGGGCCCTCATCGGCGTGTTTGATCAAAGGGGTGATGCGGTGGGTTTCGTTATTCATGCAGGCGCGGGAAACGGATTGCAGAAAGGCGCAGTTTAATGCATGACGAAAATTGATGCCGACGCCTTAATCTCTTTTATCCGGAATGGACGGGACATGATGTGGGAGATATGACTGAAAGCATGCCGCTTCGTCAGACCCGACCCGCCGCTATTTTTCCTCAAGCCTTTTCTTTCTCTCCAAAGATTAGGCGAGAGATGATTATCCCCGGACAAATTCCAGTAATAGCGGCAAAGTAAAAAAATACGGCCGGGATATACAGAAGCCAGTGTGTAACTGAAAACCCTGTGAGCCATATACCCGCCCAAATAAGGGATCCGGCAAGGAGAAAGAAAAATCGCATGGACTTGCCAATCATGTATTTCTGCATCGTCTTCTCCTAAATTTGAAAATCCACATTAGAGAAAGAGCAACGGGATCAGACTCGATTTACCCGCCTTTTTCAACTTGCCGAGGCCTGGCAATAATGCGCGCCCACAAAGCCAAACCCGCCCCTCTATCCCAAAACTTGAATTCGATCCTGCCCGCATTCCGTGACTATAGCGCCACGCCGAAAGTCGCGCACCTTGAATTTCTCCGCAATAGCCGACACGGAGTCCGGGCTTCCTGAGTCGGCGATCACCTCAACGTATTTCACTTTACATACTCCCCGGTTTTATGAATGCAGGCTGCCGCATGACCAGGCGTAGCCATAAAGTGCCGGGTTCTAAAATGATGCAGATCCCACAAAGCCAGACCCGCCCTTCTATCTCAAAACTACCCGCATTCTGTGACATCCGCCTACACGGTGCAACCTCGGCCATCCTGTCGGCGAGCGTTGGCGCGGTCAGTGGTAGAATGCGCGCCTTCGAAAATAAGGCAGTCCCATGTTATCAACCGCAAACATCACCATCCAGTTTGGCGCCAAGCCCCTGTTCGAGAACGTCTCTGTCAAATTTGGCGACGGCAACCGCTACGGTCTGATCGGGGCCAACGGCTGCGGCAAAACCACGTTTATGAAAATCCTCGGCGGCGATCTGGAGCAATCGTCGGGCGAAGTCATGCTGGACCGCGGCGAGCGACTGGGCAAATTGCGCCAGGACCAGTTCGCCTTTGAAGACATGCGCGTGCTGGATGTGGTGATGATGGGGCATGCCGAGATGTGGGAAGCAATGAGCGCGCGCGACGCGATCTACGCCAACCCGGACGCGAGCGAGGAAGATTACATGCGCGCCGCCGATCTGGAGGCGACCTTCGCCGAATACGACGGTTACACCGCCGAAGCGCGCGCGGGCGAGTTGCTGATGGGCGTGGGCATCGCGATCGAACTACATCAGGGAAAGATGAGCGCAGTGGCACCCGGCTTCAAGCTGCGCGTGCTGCTGGCGCAGGCATTGTTCTCCAACCCGGATATCCTGCTGCTGGACGAGCCGACCAACAACCTGGACATCAACACCATCCGCTGGCTGGAAGACATCCTCAACGCGCGCAATTCGACCATGGTGATCATCTCGCACGACCGCCACTTCCTGAACAGCGTGTGCACCCATATGGCCGATCTGGATTTCGGCAAGATCACCATCTATCCGGGCAATTACAACGATTACATGCTGGCTTCGACGCAGGCGCGCGAACAACAATCGGCGGACAACGCCAAGGCCAAGGAAAAGATCGCCGAGCTGAAGGCTTTCGTGGCGCGTTTCTCCGCCAACGCCTCCAAGGCCAAACAGGCCACCTCGCGCGCGCGCCAGATCGACAAGATCAAGGTGGAAGACATCAAGCCGTCCAGCCGCCAGTACCCGTTCATCCGCTTCGAATACGACGAGCGCGAGAAACTGCACCGGGTCGCGGTGGAAGTGCAGAAGATGGCCAAGGGCTTCGACAAGATGCTGTTCTCCAACGTCAACTTCCGCATCGACGCGGGCGAGAAGGTCGCCATCATCGGCCCCAACGGCATCGGCAAAACCACGCTGCTGCGCATCCTGGCGGGCGACCTGTTGCCGGACACTGGCACGATCAAATGGGCGGAAAAGGCCAAGCTGGGTTATTACGCGCAGGACCACGCGGCCGACTTTGCCGAAGACAAGGACATGATGACCTGGATGACCGACTGGCGCGGCCCGCATGACGACGATCAGGTGGTGCGCGGCACGCTGGGGCGCTTGCTGTTCTCCGGCGACGACGTGAAGAAAAAGGTCAAAGTGCTGTCGGGCGGCGAGAAAGGCCGCATGCTGTTCGGCAAACTCATGCTGGCAAAACCCAACGTGCTGCTGATGGACGAGCCGACCAACCACATGGACATGGAAGCGATCGAGTCGCTCAACACCGCGCTCGACCTGTTCAAAGGCACGCTAATCTTCGTATCACACGACCGCGAATTCGTTTCGTCATTGGCGACGCGCATCATCGAAATCTCGGCCAGGGGCGTGAACGACTACCACGGCACGTATGAAGAATTCCTGCGCGACCAGATGGTGGAGTAGTGCTGTCATTCCGGCGCAGGCATGTGGGACGGGTTTTAACCCGACAAAATGAGTGGCTTGCGGCGATTTTTGAGGAACGGCCAAACAGCGTCGGGTTAAAACCCGACCTATAAATTCCAGCCTGCACGGCAATCGATGGCGGAGGAAAAGGTGGCAAACGGCTTCATAACCATCGGCGTGTTCGATTCCGGCGTGGGCGGCCTCTCGGTGCTGCAACACATCCGCGCCGCATTGCCCGATGCTAAGCTGATTTACGTCGCCGATTCCGGCCATGTGCCCTACGGCGACAAATCGCCCGCCTACATCGAAGCGCGCGCGCTGGCGCTGACCCGCTTCCTCATCGGCCAGGGCGCCGAGGCCATCGTCATCGCCTGCAACACCGCCACCGCCGCCGCCGCGCACGCGCTACGGATCAAATACAACAAGCTCCCGATCATCGCCATGGAGCCCGCGGTCAAGCCCGCCGCTGCGGCCACCCGCAGCGGGGTGGTGGGCGTGCTGGCCACGGTTGGCACATTGGAAAGCGCGCGCTTCGCCGCCTTGCTGGACAAGCATGCGGGCGACGTGAAGATCGTCACCCAGGGTTGCCCCGGCCTGGTTGAAGTCGTTGAACGCGGCGACCTGCACAGTCCGGAGGCGCGGCGGCTGGTCGAGCGTTACACCGCGCCGCTGCTGGCGGCGGGCGCAGATACACTCATCCTCGGGTGTACCCATTATCCTTTCCTTGCGCCGCTGATCCGCGAAGTGGTGGGCGAAAAGATCACCCTGGTCGATACCGGCGCGGCGGTCGCGCGCGAACTGAAGCGGCGCGTGGAGACGGAGTTGCCGCGCCTACTCCCTCTCCCCCCGGGAGCGGGCGGGAGTGAGGGAAAAATCTCCAATCACCCGGCTGAATTCTTCCACACCAGCGGCGATGCAGAACAGGCGACGCGCATCATGTCGTCGTTGTGGGGCAGTGCTGTAGCAGTCAAAGCATTACCGCAGGAATTCGTTTAGCCCACGCCTTGACATACTATTTATGGTATAGGCATAATCCGCCATGTGGGAAATCCAGGAACATCGCCGGATCGACAAACAGCTCTCGGGGGCCGTGCCCATCGAAGTCCTGAAACGCTACGAAAAATGGAAAGACATCGCGCGCGTTTCCGGCCCGATGGGCCTGCGTGCCATTGCGGGGTTTCACGATGAGGCGCTAGCGGGAGAATGGAAGGGGCATCGCTCCTCGCGGCTCGGACTACAGTGGCGTGTCATCTACAGCGTGAGCGCCTACGTACTGTTGATCCGGGTCGTTCATGTCACCCCGCACGATTACCGGAGGCCATGAAATGAAAGAATATCGTCCAGCAAAAAAACGGGTTGAAGTGAGTGTCGGTGAATCCGTGCGCATTCTGCGCGAGTTCCAGGAACTCAGCCAAAGCCAGCTTTCGGCGCTGACCGGCATTCCCCAAGCCGCCATTTCCGCGATCGAGAACGACCGTGTCAATCTGGGCGTCGAGCGTGCCAAAGTGTTGGCGCGCGCGCTGAATTGTCATCCGGCCGTGCTGGTGTTTCCGGGGTGGGAAACACCGCTCAGGGAAGCAGCCTGACGCCCGGCAGGATTTGAAGCCCCCGTTCAACCCCATGCGAGTTGCAAAATGATGACTGCCACCCACCATTTCACCCTGACCATTTCCTGTCCCGACCGCTCCGGCATCATCGCGTCAGTGACCGGTTTCATCGCCGAGCATGGCGGCTTCATCGTCGAGGCGAGTTACCACACCGAGCAGGAGGCGCAGCGATTCTTCATGCGGCAGGAGATTCGCGCCGATTCGTTGCCGTTCGATGCGCAGGAATTCCGCAACCGTTTTTCGAAACTGGCGGATGAATTCAATATGACCTGGCAGTTGACCGATTCGGCCATCAAAAAACGGCTGGTGGTGCTGGTGAGCAAGCAGGCGCACTGTCTGGACGACCTGTTGTATCGCTGGCGCAGCGGCGAATTGCAGGTGGATATTCCGTGCGTGATTTCCAACCATGAAGACTTGCGCAGCTTCGTCGAATGGCACGGCATTCCGTTCATCCACGAGGACATGAAGGACAAGGCAGCGGCATTTGAGCGCATCGCCGCGCTGTTCGACCAGCATCGCGGCGACTGCATGGTGCTGGCGCGCTTCATGCAGATATTGCCGCCGTCACTCTGTCAGCGCTTGCCGGGACGCATCATCAACATCCACCACAGCTTCCTGCCCTCCTTCGCCGGTGCCAAGCCCTACCACCAGGCCTACCAGCGCGGGGTGAAGCTGATTGGTGCGACCTGCCATTACGTCACCGACGCGCTGGATGCCGGCCCCATCATCGAACAGGACACGGTGCGCATCGACCACGGCGATACGCCGGACGATCTGGTGCGTTACGGGCGCGATATCGAGAAGACGGTGCTGGCGCGCGGCCTGCGCTACCACGTGGAAGACCGCGTGCTGGTGTGCGGCAACAAGACCATCGTGTTCCGCTGATCGAACCAAATGGCCGTTGCACGCTCTATGGCGTGTCTTCATTCCTGCCACTGATCCATGTCCGTTTCCCGCATCGGCCCCTATTCCATCGTGCGCGAGCTCGGCGAGGGTGCCACTTCCAATGTCTATCTGGCGATCCGCGACAAGTCGTACGCGTCGGTCGCGCTCAAGCAATTGCGCCGTGGCTGCCAGACCGATCTGCACAAGGCCATGTTCGCCACCGAGGTCGAGCTCGGGCGCAAGATGGAGCACAAGAACATCGTGCGCGTGCTGGATGCCGACCTGAACGAAAAGAGCGGCGCCTATCTGGTGATGGAATACGTGAACGGCGTGCCGCTTGACCACCATGACCATCCGGACACCCTGTTGCCGCTGAAAAAAGTCTTGTCCATCACCGCGCAGATGGCGGAGGCGTTGCGTTATGCGGCCTCGCTCGGGGTGGTGCACCGCGATGTCAAACCGGGCAACATCATCCTCAAACCCAACGGCATCGCCAAGCTGGCCGATTTCGGCTGTGCCATTCCGGTGAGCCAGATGGGCGCGGTGGTGGCGGGCAGCCTCGCCTACATGTCGCCGGAGCAACTGGAAGGCGAGGCGCTGGACGCGCGTTCGGATATCTACTCACTGGGGGCGGTGCTGTACCGCCTGCTGACGGGACACAACAGCTTCGAGGCGGACAATCTGTTCGATGCGCGTATTGCCATTTTGAATTTCCCCATCGTTCCACTCGACACTTCCCGCAAGGCGCTGCCGAAGATGCTGACCGATGTAGTCGAACGTGCCATGCAGAAGAACCCGGCAGACCGTTACGCCAACTGGGACGAATTTATCCACGATCTCGGCGCGGCCGCACAATTGATCCGCCAGACCGATTACGACATGGACTTGTATCGCGGCTTCAGTATCAACACGCAGACCGTGCTGTCGAACTACATGTCAGCGTCGCGCCAATTCTCCCGCAGCAGTTTCTCGCGCAGCACTGTGCCCGATTCATTCGGTTCTTAAAAATTGGATTTGCGCTTTACTGCATCCGGCCATTCCCCGAGTCTGTTCGCGTTCTATTTTTCACCGTGTCCACAGCGTTGCTCCTCTATTGAGGTAATGCCAGCGCTTCGAAACCGGAAATGACATCAAATAATTCCTCGTCAATACTGCTCTGCCGCAGGCGGTGGAAGTTCCGATTCAAGTCCTCTAGCAGTTCATCGATATTTTTTTCGGCACGCTGCATCGCGGCCAGGCGGCTGGCGTTTTCGCTGGCGAGCGATTCCGCACAGGCTCTAAAAAGGGAAACAAAAAGATATTCCCGAACCAGTGCGCGTAGCGTTTGTGCCCCTTCACCCCGTACTTCAGGCAGATTGCCCGTCGGCCAATGCATTGTGGCCAAATTTCGTCGCCACACATCATCCAGCGGCAGCAGGCGCTGATTCACCGGCATATAGATCGCCCCGGCTTTGGGTTGGTTATGAAAAAGATGAACCTGCGTGATCTCGCCCTTTTCACGGCGTTTTTCCATTTCAATCAAAATCTCCCCGACCAGCGGCGTAATCGCGCTTATCGAATTCGGCAAGATGAAGCCGCCCACCAGGTCCAGTCCGGTCTCGGTGAGGCGCGCCTGGATGCGTTCACCGATGACCCATACTGTCTTTTTCCCCGGCAGACTTGCCAGCGTCTTGACGACAAACTCCACCATCACTTCATTGAATTGGCCGACCAGTCCCTGGTCTGAACCGAACACGATCGCGCCGACTGTCCCGGTTTTGTGTTGCGCTGATTGTGGCGTAGGCGCTGGTGGTTGATCCTGCCGCAAGCATGCGGCCAAGCCCAGTTGCACTGTCAGATCATAATCGCCGAGGGAGCGCACTGCATTTTCGTACTGCCCAATGTTTGATGCAGCCATGGCCTTCATCGTGCGCACCACGGATTCGAGGTCGCCGGCGCTGGCGATCTGGTGGCGCAGGCTGGCAGCCGTTTCGCTCATGATGCTGCCTTCATCCTGACTGAAAGCATTGGCTCGGGTTGAAAAGACACGAGTGCCTGGCGCGCAATCTCAATGATCGCTTCCCGGTCTTCATCACTCAATTTGTCTGCAGCATCGAAACGTGCTCGTACTTCGTCCGAAATTTCCGCAGCTGCCGTGCGCACCGCAAGTTCGGCATCGCCCATCCGATCCAGCGGCACGCTGTCAAAAAATCCGGCGGTCAAAGCCAACAGCACGGCAATTTGCCCGGCGACCGGTGCCGGGGAGAATTCAGGCTGTTTAAGGCAGGCACGGATGCGCCGTCCGTGTTCGATGATCTTGCGCGTGTTGTCATCCAGCCGGGCGCCAAACCGGGCAAAGGTTTCCAGTTCCTCGAACTGGGCGTAGGCAAGCTTGAGGTCTCCCGCTACCGCCCGGTAGGCCGCACGCTGTGCCTTGCCACCCACGCGCGAAACGGACTTGCCGACATCGACTGCGGGCAGCACACCCAATTCAAACAGGAAGGGCGACAGACAGATTTGTCCATCCGTGATGGAAATCAGGTTGGTCGGAATGTAGGCGGAAATATCCTGTGCTTCAGTCTCGATAATTGGAAGTGCGGTCAGCGACCCGCCGCCGAGCTCATCGCACAAGTGGGTGGCGCGCTCCAGCAGCCGCGAATGGATGTAAAAAATATCGCCGGGAAAAGCTTCCCGTCCCGGTGGACGGCGCAACAGCAACGACAGCTCGCGATAAGCGCGCGCATGGTGGGTAAGGTCGTCGTACACGATCAGCACGTCGCGGCCTTGCTCCATGAAGTATTCAGCGATGCTGGTTGCGGCATAGGGCGCGATGTAGGCCAGGCCGGGCGGATCGTTGCCTTCGGTTACCACCACCACGGTGTATTCCAGCGCGCCATTTTCGCGCAGGGCGGCGATCACCTTGGCCACGCCGGATGCGCGTTGACCAATCGCGCAATACACACACAACACATCTTTGTCGCGCTGATTGAGTATGGTGTCGATTGCTATCGCTGTCTTGCCGGTCTGCCGATCACCGAGAATCAACTCGCGCTGGCCGCGGCCGACCGGGATGAGTGCGTCAATGACTTTGATTCCGGTCTGCAGTGGCACGGTGACGGGCGCGCGATCCATGATGGCAGCCGAGGGACGTTCGATAGGCAGACGTTTATTGGCAGCCAGAGGGCCATTCCCGTCCAGCGGATGCCCCATGGGGTTGACGATGCGCCCAATCAATCCGGTGCCCACCGGCACATCCACCACATGCCCTCTGCGTTCGACTTCATCACCCGCCTGCAGCTGGGCATAGTCACCAAGCAACACGGCCCCGATCTCGTTTTCATCGACGTTGAAAGCGATGCCATAGATATCGCCGGGAAATTTGAGTATCTCTTCAAAACTGACGCCGGGCAGGCCAGACACCATAGCGATGCCCGTCGCGATACTGGTAATTGTGCCGACTTCCCGCAGCATTAGTTGCGGCGTATAGGCTGCACGCGCCTCGCTCACCCCGGCAAAGGCACTGTCGAAAACATTCTGCAAATTGTCAGCTGCCTCAATCATGGGGTATTGGCGGCTTCAGCTTGACTTTTAACTTTAACTATGACTTTCTCTTTTAATAATTCATTGATGCCTTTTTCCAGAGCCGCCAGGTAATCCGCAATGCTCCACGCCACCTTTTGTCCACCTGCGCTGAGCTCGATTCCGCCGATCAAATCCGGTGCGGTCTCAAAACGCACGTTGATACCTGCCGGAAACATTTCGTTGAGCGTCTTTTGGATCGCGGTGCGTTGCCCTTCAGCCAACTCAAACGCGCTGCGTATGAGTGCCGGTTCGGCGGCTGTCTGCAGGGCAGCCCCCAGGCTGGCTTTTGTCTGAACCTCGATCTCGCTTAAACGTTGCGTGAAAATCCTGACCATGTTTTCTTCCAGATTCGCGTCAGCCAGATCGGCCAGCGTTTTGCGCGCAATGGCGAAAACTTCTTGCTGGGTGCGGCGGCGGATGGCCTGGTTCAAACTATGGGCTTCGTTGCGCAGTGTCTCCTGGCGTTTTGCACTCAATTGGTCGGCGGCCTGTCGTGCCTCGTCGAGGAGACGCCGACGCTCGGCTTTCACTTCCTCCGTGGCCTTGTCCAGGAGCGCAGCGCGCTGCCGGTCAAGCTCCTCATTTTTATGCTGGAATTCTTCGCGCTCCTTTTTGGCTTCTTCTTTTTTTGCATCAGCATCCGCCAGTTCTTTGGCGATGCGCTGCTCACGCGCATCAATCGCGCCGAGAATGGGCTTGTACAGAAAACGCTTCAACAACCACACCAGAATGAGGAAGTTGACGACTTGCGCGATGACGGTGAACCAGTCGATCAGCATAGGGTTACCTCAAAAAAATTCAAAGCTCTGAAGGAACTACTAGTCATTTCACTAAGCCAGCAAGCCTGCAAGTGGCTGGTTATAAGCAAGGCAAGGCGCGAACAAAAAACTGCGGCGCGGCATATGCCCGATATGTAAGGAGCAATTTTTTTGCGCACAATGCCGTATTGCGACGAAGTTTGGATTCTTGGCGGTGACCATGGTTTACTTTCCGGCAGCCTGGGCGATGACCTGATTCCAGAACGGGTTGGCGAACAGTAAAATCATCGAGACCACAAAGCAGTAAATTGCCACGGACTCGATCATTGCCAAGCCGACGAACAAGGTGCGCGTGATGGTCGTCGAGGCATCAGGCTGTTGCGCCAGCGAAGTCAACGCGGCGGCGACTGCGCGCCCCTCGCCGAATGAAGGGCCGATACTGCCGATGGCAATCGTCAGACCGGCGGTGGCAATCGATACGACTGCGATAATCGTTACGCTGTCCATGTTATTTCCTCTCGTTGTTGAAGTTCACGCTTCATGTGTTGCACCGGATTCAAGCCTGGGTTTGGGCTTGCGCGTCCGGGTGGCGGCTGCAATATAAACCGTGGCCAAAATGCTGAAGATGTAAGCCTGCACCATGCCCGTCAACAGACCAAGCACGCTCATGGCGATCGGCAGTAGGTAAGGGGTGATGGTCAGCAAAATGGCGAGAATCATGGTGCCGCTCATCATGTTGCCGAACAAGCGCGCGGCCAGTGCCAGGGTGCGCGAGAATTCACTGATGATATTGAACGGCAACATGATGAAGGTCGGTTTCAGATAGCCCCTGAAGTAATCGCCCAGTCCGCTGGCCTCGATGCCGAACAGCGGCACGGCCACAAACACACAGATCGCCAGCGCCGCCGTGGTTGAGAGCGAACCGGTTGGCGGCTCATAGCCGGGAACGATGGTGAACAGGCTGGCGGTCGCCACAAACAGGAACAGGGTGCCGAGAAAACCGAGATATTTCCGCGGTTGATTCAGGCCAACTTCTTCGATTTGTTTCTCGATGCCGCTGACGATGATTTCCAGCAGATTTTGCCAGCGGGTACGTTTCAACTCCATGGAGAATTTGCGTGTAACGAGTTTGGAGCCGATCACCAGCAAGCACATCAATCCCCACGTATAAAGGATCGTGGCGTTGAGTTTGAACAAACCGTATTGCCAGAAAATAATCGCGTCGGGACTAAGGTGCATGATCCGCCTCCTGCGCCAATGGGCCGGGTGGTTCAGCTTCGCGGGTGAGCCGCGTCACGATCAAACGCGCAAGGACAAATCCGAGCAGGGCGGCTAACAATCTTTGCCAACTGTCGCCCATCACAAAATAGAATCCGAGCATGACAACACTGGTTCGCAGCAGCATGCTGCCGAAGAACCAGAGCGCCACCCGTTCAGACTTGACACCTCTGCGCACGGTCCACCACAGGCTGACGAAGAAAAAAGTGCCGAGCAAAATACCCGCTATCAAGGCAGAGGCAAGGCTCAATGGTTCAGCCATGATTATCCCCCTCACCGTGGATTTCCCGGTTTTCCTTGGCCACCCAATGCCACGCATTGAAACAGCCGAGGCAAAGGCCGATGACCAGCAGTGCGAGCGTCCACGAATGGCTGCCAGGATAATTTTTGTCGATCCAGATGCCAAGTGCGGCACCGAGCAGGGTAGGTACCGCTACCGACCAACCCACCAGCCCCATCATGCCCAATCCGGACCAGACGGTTTGCGTGGCATGACGTTGTGCCTTGAGCTTGAGCGCGGCCATTTCTCTGACCTGTTGGCCAAACCTGGATTCATCAGGCTCGACGTTGTTTTCCGGTTTTTCACTCATGCTGAAACTCCGCGAAACGACGGATGAATCCGCTCTCTAATTTTGCCAGCACCGAACGCACTTTTTTCTCCTGCTCGTCCAGATTCAGAAACTCCCGAGCTATGGCCTCGTGCAGTTGGTTCAAGTCCGTTCCGCCAATCGCATTACGCACCGAGACCTGAACCCCCATCCCGCTTTTGACCAACACGCCCTCATCGACGGCCATATAGTTCTCACTCTCCGCCTCGGTCTCGAACACCAAAATCCCCGGTACCAGTGCCGCCACGCAATCAAGCCGGTGCGGCAAGAGCCCGAACGACCCTTCGCTCGTCCACGCGACGATACGCGACACACCGGTTTTCTCGGCAAAGACCTTGAAGGGCAGCAGGATCTTAAGATTCATGCGTGCTGATTGCATGTTCTGCCTCGGTTTTGTATTTGGCTTCGTCAATCTTTCCGATCATGTACAGCGCACTCTCCGGCACATCCTTGAATTCGTCGCGCAAGATACGCTCGCAGCCCTCCAGTGCGTCCTTCAAGCTGACCAGTTTTCCTTTATAGCCGGTGAATTGTTCGGTGGTAAAAAACGGCTGGGTAAGAAAACGCTCGAGGCGGCGCGCGCGCCCGACCACGTTGCGATCCTGCGGTGAAAGTTGCTCCAGACCGAGCATGGCGATGATGTCCTTGAGTTCCGCATACTGTGCGAACGTGCGCCGGATTTCCCGGGCCAGGGCGTAATGCCGTTCACCGACAATCCCCGGCGTTGCCATCTTGGAACTGGATTGCAAGGGATCGATGGCCGGGAAGAGGCCCTCGCTCGCCCGTTTGCGCGAGAGCACGATGGACGCGGAAAGATGGGAAAACACGTGCACCGCCGCCGGGTCGGTAAAGTCATCCGCGGGCACATACACCGCCTGGATCGAAGTAATGGCACCCGTGTCGGTATTGGCGATGCGTTCTTCAAGTTGCGACAGCTCGGTGCCCATGGTGGGCTGATACCCGAGGCGCGACGGCATCTGCCCCATCAGTCCCGAGACTTCCATACCGGCCTGAATGAAGCGGAAAATATTATCGATCAGCAGCAGCACGTCACGGTGTTCGTCATCGCGGAAATATTCCGCCATCGTCAGCGCGGCATGCCCCACGCGGAAGCGGCTGCCCGGCGGTTCGTTCATCTGGCCAAAGACCATCACCATGTTCGGCAGCACACCCGCCTCTTTCATGTCGCGGTAAAGCTCTTCACCTTCGCGACAGCGTTCGCCGATGCCGCAAAAAATACTGACGCCTTCCTGGTGCCCGATCATGTTGTGGATCATCTCGGTAAGCAACACCGTCTTGCCCACGCCGGCGCCGCCGAACAAACCCGCTTTGCCGCCGCGCTCGAGCGGAGACAGCACATCAATAATCTTGATACCGGTTTCAAATATCTCGGATTGGGTGGAGCGCCGCGCCAGGGCCGGCGGGGCGTTATGCACACTGCGCCATTCGATAGCGGTTGGTGCCGGCTGGCGGTCGATGACATTGCCAAATACGTCGAACATGCGCGAGAGAATTGCCTGGCCGACAGGTGCCTTTAACGGCCCGCCGGAATCCTCCACCCGCATGCCGCGCGCCAGACCCTGCGTGGGCGTCAGCGCAATCCCGCGCACCCGGTGCGCATCAAGTTGGGAAAGCACCTCGATCGCGATTTGATTGTCCGCTGCGGCATGCAGCAAGGAGTAAATCGGCGGCAAATGATCTTCAAAGCGCATCTCCACGACACTGCCGCGCACCGAGACAACCGTACCTGAGTTTGAAAAGTTGGATCTGCTGTTCATGTTCTTTATCGGGTGTCCGCAATAGCTCATCACTATTGGCTGACAGCATACACCCAGCCCGAATCTTCCATAAGTTGCACGGCCCCGCCGGTCTTTTGTTTCGTTCAGTCGGGCGTATGCATAACTTCGACATTCCTTCACATAATTCCGCCACAAAACAGAATTTGGCGCGGTCATCGTCCGAATTTTGAGACATTCCGGTTAAAAAAAGGGCACCTTGCGGTGCCCTTGAAAAGGAGCCGGGGAGGCTCCAGGGAGGAGAGGTTTAAACGTTGTATGCGCGCTCGCCGTGGGTCGCGGTGTCCAGACCTTCGCGCTCGGCTTCTTCCGATACACGCAGACCCATGACAAGATCGACGATCTTGAAGCAGACGAAGGCAACCACACCGGACCAGACGATGGTGATCAGCACGCCGGTGGCTTGCGTCAGCACTTGCGCGCCCATGCTGTAGCCGTCCACGCCCACGCCGCCGAGTGCCGGCGAGACGAAGATGCCGGTGCCGATGGCGCCGATGATGCCGCCGACCGCATGGATGCCGAACACGTCGAGCGAGTCGTCATAGCCCAGCGATTTCTTCAGACCGGATACCGCCCACAGACAGACCACGCCGGCGATCAGGCCGAGGATGATGGCGCCCATCGGGCCGACCAGACCGGCCGCCGGAGTGATTGCAACCAGGCCGGCAACGGCACCCGATGCGATACCCAGCATGGAGGCTTTACCGCGCACCATCTTTTCTGCGCCCATCCAGGCCAGTGCCGCAGCGGCGGTGGCGACGATGGTGTTCAGCAGGGCCAGTGCCGCGCCGCCGGTGGCTTCCAGGTTGGAACCGGCGTTGAAGCCGAACCAGCCCACCCACAGCAGGGATGCACCGATCATGGTCATCGGCAGGTTATGCGGTGCCATCGGCTCTTTGCCGAAACCGATGCGCTTGCCGATCACCAGTGCGCCCACCAGTGCCGCGATACCGGCATTGATGTGCACCACGGTGCCGCCGGCGAAGTCCAGTGCGCCCTTCTCGAACAGGTAGCCACCGGTTGCCCACACCATATGCGCGATCGGCAGGTAGGAGAAGGTGAACCACAGGGCGGAGAACACCATCAGGGCGCCGAACTTGATGCGCTCGGCGAAGCCGCCGATGATCAGCGCGGTGGTGATCGCCGCGAAGGTCAGTTGGAAGGCCACGAAGGTGAACTCGGGAATCACCACACCGTCGGTGAAGGTCGCTGCCGTGCTGTCACCCGTCATGCCGGACAGGAAGAACTTCGAGGTGTCGCCGATCATCCAGTTCATCGAACCGCCGTCGCCGAAGGCCAGCGAGTAACCGTAGATCACCCACAGGATGGAGATCAGCGCGAAGATGCCGAACACTTGCGACAGAACGGACAGCATGTTCTTGGCGCGCACCAAGCCACCATAGAACAAAGACAATCCCGGCACAATCATCAGGATCACCAGCAGCGTGGACAACATCATCCAGGTGGTGTCGCCCTTGTTCGGGACGGGGGCAGGTGCGGCAGCGGCGGCCGTATCGGCGGTTGCCATCACAGCTTCGGCTGCCGGCATTGCTTCCTCGGCGAACGAAGGGCTGACTGCGCCGAACAACACGGCCAGCAGCATGAAAGATGCGAGTACTTTTTTCATCATGCTCTCCTTAAAGGGCTTCCGGACCGACTTCGCCGGTGCGGATGCGGATCACTTGTTCCAGTTCCGACACGAAGATCTTGCCGTCGCCGATCTTGCCGGTCTGGGCGGCCTTCTCGATCGCCTCGATCACGCGCTCCAGCTGGTCGTCCTTGATCGCGGCTTCCAGCTTGATCTTGGGCAGAAAATCCACCACATATTCCGCACCGCGATACAACTCGGTGTGGCCCTTTTGGCGGCCGAAACCTTTGACTTCGGTAACGGTGATGCCTTGCACGTCCATCGCGGACAGTGCTTCACGCACTTCGTCCAGCTTGAACGGCTTGATGATTGCAGTGACCATTTTCATCATGACTCTCCTTTGTGGGCGGGGCGGCGAACCGCCCCGCTGTGGATTAGAACGAGCGGCTCATGGAAACCACGGCTGTGCTTTGCCCCAGATCCTTGCCCAGCACCGTGTAGGCCGTGCTGGCATTGGTATCGCTGTAGGCCAGAGCAAACAGATATCCGCCGAAGTCCTTGGAAACCGCCAGTTTGTAATCGGTGTAGCTCAGGTTGGTTGCACCGGCGCCCTTATTCGCCCCGCTGTATTCCTGCCGTCCCAAGTGCGCGCTGAAAGTGATACCGGTATCGGTGATGCCAAAATCGGCCAGCGGCAGACTGGCATTGAGCTCGAGATAATCGGTACCGCTTGCATCATTGACACCAAACGTGTCACCCAGGCTGTAGGAGTATTTGGCGGTCACCCACTTGTAGCCCACTGCACCATACAACTCATCCGTGTCGGCCTTGGTGGCGCCGCCGTAACTGCCCGGATAGTTGTAACGCAGGTAGCCCGCGTCATAAGTGAAGTCTTCGCCATAGCTGCCGCGAAAACCGACATAGGTATCCAGCTCGACACTGGCGCGGGTGGCCACACCGGCATCGCTGAGCCAGCTGATGTTGGACCCCCACACGCCGGCATACAGACCGCTGGCATGGGCAGCATCAAAACCGCCCTGGAGCGCCGGATTGGTGCCGGTTTGCGAGATGCCACGGAACAGATAGTCGCTGGTGATCGCCACGTTCGAGCTGAACGTCAGGTCTTCAGCGGCAGCAGATGCAGCGAACGAGGCAGCCAGCGCAACAACAAGCAGTTTTTTCTTAAGCATGATATTTCCTTTCAGTGGTAAAAAAATTTGGGTTACTTCGTTTGCCCCCTCTCCCAACGGGGGAGAGTTGGGGAGGGGGAAACGGGCAAGCCCGTTAAGTTTCAAGGCGGGACAAAAGTATCCACGGCCTCCTATCAGCACCAACTGTGCCAATGTTCAAAAACCTCTGTATCCATTGGGTTTAAAGCCTGACTTGAAGGTGTCTTCCATGCACCGTGTGCACCATGGTCTGGCATCCATAACCACTCATGCACTGCGATGGTGCGGGCGGATTTGGTACACTTCCCGCGTTGAATTTGAAAAAGGAAAAAATATGCTGAACGCAAAGTTTTTTGAAGAGATGTCATCGAAACTGAATGCAGTGGTGGCCAACAGTCCGGCCAAGGACTTCGAGAAGAACGCCCGCTCGCTGCTGGCGCAGGGGTTCTCCAAACTCGATCTGGTCACGCGCGAGGAATACGAAGTGCTGGCGGCGCGGCTGGACAAAATGGAAGCGCGCTTGGCCGAACTGGAAACGAGGAAGTAATGTTCCTCCACCCGGTCATTCCGGCGCAGGCCGGAATCCAGTTAATTGAATATGCCCCGCGTAGCGTTACAAAACCAGGATGCAGGTCACTGCGCGGTCTTGTTTTGTATTGCCGGATTCCGGCCTGCGCCGGAATGACGAAGTAAATGGGACTCGCCGTCCTCTACAGTCGCGCGCTGTCCGGCATGGAAGCCGCGCTGGTCACCGTCGAGGTGCACCTGGCCAACGGCCTGCCGCAGTTCACCATCGTCGGCTTGCCGGAAACCGAGGTGAAAGAAAGCAAAGACCGCGTGCGCGCCGCCTTGCAGAATTGCCAGTTCGAGTTTCCCGCCCGCCGCATCACGGTCAACCTTGCGCCGGCCGATCTGCCCAAAGAGAGCGGGCGCTTCGACTTGCCCATCGCGCTCGGCATCCTTGCCGCCTCGGGACAGATCCCCGCCAACAAACTGAATGAATATGAATTTGCCGGTGAGCTGGCATTGACCGGCGAATTGCGCGCGATTCGAGGCGCGCTGGCGATGACCTACCGCGCCGCCGATTCGGGGCGCGCTTTTATTCTTCCCGCGGTAAACGCGGCGGAAGCGGCGCTGGTGGAAGATGCGGTGGTGTATCCGGCGCAATCGCTGTTACAGGTGGCGGCGCATCTGACCGGGCGCGATGCCCTCACGCGCCAACTCGCGGACACCCAGCCCGTTGCGCCACACTATCCCGACATGCGCGAAGTCAAAGGACAAACCGCCTCCAAACGCGCGCTCGAGATCGCGGCAGCGGGCGGACATTCCGTGCTGATGTCCGGCCCGCCCGGTACCGGCAAGAGCATGCTGGCGGCGCGTTTCCCCGGCATCCTGCCGCAGATGACGCAAGAGGAAGCGCTGGAATCAGCGGCCATGCAATCGCTCGGCGGCCAATTCGACATTGCATGCTGGAAACGCCGTCCCTATCGCGCCCCGCATCACACCGCGAGCGCGGTGGCACTTGTCGGCGGCGGCAGCAATCCCCGACCGGGCGAAATCTCCGTCTCCATGCACGGCGTTTTGTTTCTGGATGAATTGCCGGAGTTCGACCGCAAGGTGCTGGAAGTGTTGCGCGAGCCGCTGGAGAGTGGTCGCATCACCATTTCGCGCGCGGCGCGGCGTGCCGATTTCAAGGCGCAGTTCCAGTTGCTGGCGGCGATGAACCCCTGCCCCTGCGGTTATCTCGGCCATTACAACGGCAAGTGTCGCTGCACGCCAGACCAGGTGGCGCGCTATCGCGGCAAGATTTCCGGCCCGCTGCTGGACCGCATCGACATCCAGATCGAAGTACCGGCGGTGCCGCAGGAGGATTTATTGAAGCAGTCCGATGGTGAAGACAGTTGCGCCATTCAGGCGCGCGTCGAAGCCGCGCGACAACGCCAACTGGCGCGCCAGAACAAGCCGAATGCGTTGCTCTCCGTGACCGAGATCGACCAGTATTGCGCACCGGACGCGCAGGGCGAGGCTTTGCTGCGCCAGGCCATCACCCGGCTCAATCTTTCCGCACGCGCCTACCACCGCATCCTCAAGGTGGCGCGCACCGTTGCCGACCTGGCGGGCAGCGAAAATCTCCTGACCGCGCACATTGCCGAAGCAGTGCAATACCGGCGCATGGATAAAACCCCATAATTGCTGATGAATTGTGGGTGCGCATATAATATGCGCATTATTCATGGAGGCCATCATGTCCACCCCGCACTTCGACGCATCCGCACCGAAAAAAGCGGCCAACCTCAGCATCAATTCCGATCTGCTGCGCCAGGCAAAAGAGTTGCACATCAATCTTTCGCAAAGCATGGAGGAACATCTGGCGAATTTGGTGCGCGAGGCGAAGCAAAAACAATGGCTGGCCGAGAACGCCGAGTTCATCGCGGCGTACAACAAGCGCATCGAAAAGGAAGGCATGCCGCTCGAACAGTACCGGACGTTCTGACGGTGGCACATTTCGATATTTATCCCAACCCGGGACACACCAAAAAATCCGACGTGCCCTACCTGCTCGAAGTCCAGAGTGATTTGTTGGACACTCTGGATAGCCGCGTCGTGGTGCCTTTGCGCAGAGTGGATCGCTTCGACAAAGTGGCGCTTCCCAAAAACCTTGCGCCCGTATTCGAGATAGACGGGCTAACCTGCTTCATGGAAACCCCAAAGTTGGCGGCAGTCCCGGCCAGGATTCTGAAAACTCCTGTCGCCTCCCTGGCAAACCATCATGCGGCTGTGACGACCGCGCTTGATTTCCTTTTTCAGAGTTACTGAAACCCGACTCACCAACACATACCATGCCAAGACAGCCGCATCCCATCGAACAACTCCTGCAACAGCGCATCCTGATTCTCGACGGCGCGATGGGCACCATGATCCAGCGCTACAAGCTGGGCGAGGCCGACTATCGCGGCACGCGTTTCGCCGATTGGCCACGCGATCTCAAGGGCAACAACGACCTGCTGGTCATCACCAAGCCGGAAGTCATCAAGGCCATCCACTGCGAATATCTGACGGCGGGCGCGGACATCATCGAGACCAACACTTTCGGTGCGAATGCGACCACACTGAACGCCTACGGCATGGCCGAATTCAACTACGAGTTGAACGTCGCCGGTGCGCGGGTCGCGCGTGAAGCGTGCGACCAATTTGCGACGGCAGACAGGCCGCGCTTCGTCGCCGGCGTACTCGGCCCGACCGACAAGACTGCCACCATCTCGCCCGACGTGAACGACCCCGCCGCGCGCAACATCAGCTTCGACAAATTGGTGGCGGATTATGCCGAGGCAACGCGCGGTCTGATGGACGGTGGCGCGGATTTGATCTTGATCGAAACCATCTTCGACACGCTGAATGCCAAGGCCGCGATCTTTGCGGTGAAATTGGTTTTCGAGGAACGCGGCACATCGCTTCCCATCATGATCTCCGGCACCATCACCGATGCGTCCGGCCGCACCTTGACGGGCCAGGTGACCGAGGCGTTTTACAATTCACTGGCTCACGCCAACCCTATTTCCATCGGCCTTAACTGCGCGCTTGGCGCGGCCGAGTTGCGCCAGTATGTGGAGGAGATGTCGCGCGTCGCCAACTGTTACGTCAGCGCACACCCCAACGCCGGGTTGCCCAATCCCTTGGCCGAGACCGGTTATGACGACACGCCGGAAAACATGTCGGGCCACATCAAGGAATGGGCGCAGAGCGGCTTGCTCAACATTGTCGGCGGTTGCTGCGGCACCTCGCCCGCGTTCATCAAAGCCATCGCCAACGTGGTCAAGGATGTTCCACCACGCAAGATTCGGGACATTGCGCATGAATGTCGCCTGTCCGGACTGGAACCCTTCAACATCGGCGATGACTCGCTGTTCGTCAACGTGGGTGAACGTTGCAATGTGACCGGTTCGGCCCGGTTCAAGCGTCTGATCCTCGAAGCGCAATATGACGAGGCGCTGGAAGTCGCCAAACAACAGGTCGAGACCGGCGCGCAGGTCATCGACATCAACATGGACGAAGCCATGCTGGACGGCGAGGCGGCAATGGTTAAATTCCTCAACCTGATCGCGTCCGAGCCGGATATCTCCAAAGTGCCGCTGATGATCGACTCCTCCAAGTGGAGCATCATAGAGGCTGGTCTGAAGTGTGTGCAGGGCAAGTCCATCGTCAATTCCATCTCGCTCAAGGAAGGCGAAGAGAAGTTTTTGCAACAAGCGCGACTAGTGCGCCAGTACGGCGCCGCCGCCGTGGTGATGGCGTTCGACGAACAAGGTCAGGCCGACACTTACCAGCGCAAGACCGACATCTGCCAACGCTGCTACGACATCCTGGTGAATCAGGTTGGCTTCCCGCCCGAAGACATCATCTTCGACCCCAACATCTTTGCCATCGCGACGGGTATCGAAGAGCACAACAACTACGCGGTGGACTTCATCAACGCGACCGCGTGGATCAGGAAGAACCTGCCTTACGCCAAGGTCAGCGGCGGCGTGTCCAACGTGTCGTTCTCTTTCCGCGGTAACGAACCGGTGCGCGAGGCGATCCACACCGTGTTCCTGTATCACGCCATCAAGGCGGGGATGAACATGGGCATCGTCAACGCCGGACAGCTCGGCGTGTACGAAGAGATACCAAAAGACCTGCGCGACGCTGTGGAAGACGTGGTGTTAAACCGTCATCCCGATGCGGGCGAGAAACTGGTCAAGATGGCCGAGTCGGTCAAAAGCGGCGGCAAGGAACAGGTCGAAGATTTGGAATGGCGCAAAGGCACGGTGCAGGAACGCCTGACGCACGCGCTGGTGCGCGGCATCACCACCTACATCGTCGAAGACACCGAGGAAGCGCGCCTGCAAGCCAAGTTCCCGGTAGAAGTGATCGAAGGCCCGCTGATGACCGGCATGAACGTCGTCGGCGACTTGTTCGGCGCGGGCAAGATGTTTTTGCCGCAAGTAGTGAAATCGGCACGCGTGATGAAACAAGCCGTGGCGCATTTGATTCCCTACATCGAAGCCGAGAAACTGCGCTCCGGCGACACCAGCACCAAAGGCAAGATCGTGATGGCCACGGTAAAGGGCGACGTGCACGACATCGGCAAGAACATCGTCACGGTCGTCCTTCAATGCAATAACTTCGAAGTGGTGAACATGGGCGTAATGGTGCCGTGCCAGCAGATATTGGACACCGCGCGCGAACACAAAGCGGACATCATCGGCTTGTCCGGCCTCATCACCCCCTCGCTGGAAGAGATGGCGCACGTGGCGAAAGAGATGGAACGCCAGGGCTTCAAGATTCCGTTGCTCATCGGCGGCGCGACCACTTCGCGTGTGCATACCGCCGTCAAGATCGAGCCGAATTATCCGAGCGGGCAGACCGTCTATGTGGTGGATGCCTCACGCGCGGTCGGCGTATGCAGCAACCTGTTGAGCGACACCCTGCGCAATGAATATGTGGCGGGCATCAAGGCCGAGTATGCGGCAGCCCGCGAGAAGCACGAAAGCTCAAAGACCAGAGCGGTATATGTCACGCTGAATGAAGCGCGGACGCATGGGCTAGAGACGGACTGGCAGCAATACACCCCGCCCAAGCCCGAGCTGCTCGGCGTGTATAAACTGTCAAATTACCCGCTCAACGCCCTCGTTGAGTTCATCGACTGGTCTCCTTTTTTTAGCGCCTGGGAGCTGTCCGGGCGCTACCCCAAAATTCTGCAAGATAAAGTTGTTGGTGAAGAGGCGCGCAAGCTGTTCGCCGACGCGCAATCGATGCTGAAGAAGATCATCGATGAAAAATGGCTGACTGCCAACGCAGTGTTCGGTCTTTTCCCCGCCAACACCGTGAACAGCGACGACATCGAAATTTATACCGATGAAACACGCAGCCAAGTGGCAATGACCTGGCACAACCTGCGCCAGCAATCCAGGAAACCTGCCGACATCCCGAACTACTGTCTGGCCGACTACATCGCCCCGAAGGACAGTAAAGTGAATGACTACATCGGCGGCTTCGCCGTCACCACCGGCGTCGGCATCGATGCGCGCGTGGCGGAATTCGAAAAACAGAACGACGACTACAACGCCATCCTGCTTAAATCGCTGGCTGACCGGTTGGCCGAGGCATTTGCCGAGCATCTACACCTGCGCGTGCGCCGCGAATTCTGGGGCTACGCCGCAGACGAGGCCTTGGACAACGACGCGATGATCGCCGAAAAATATCGCGGCATCCGCCCCGCCCCCGGCTATCCCGCCTGCCCCGAGCACAGCGAAAAAGGTCCTTTGTTCGAGCTGCTGCAAGCACCGCTCAATGCGGGCATCACCATCACCGACAATTACGCCATGCTGCCCACCGCCGCCGTGAGCGGCTTCTACTTCTCGCACCCTGAAGCGAAATATTTCGCGACCGGCAAGGTGGACAAGGATCAAGTGGCGGATTACGCCAAGCGCAAGGGTTGGACGGTGGAAGAGGCGGAACGGTGGCTGGCACCCGTATTGAGTTATTGAAGTAGTAGAATAGCGCTCACTCGACCCGCAAGGAGTTGCCATGTTACAGATATAGAGGTTGAAATTGATGCGCAAGGAGGCTACATCCCGTGCAAGCTTTGCCTCTAACAGCTGAGCGCCGCGCATTATTGACGTTGGTAATACCGGACAACGCCCAGCCTGAAACCAATTGGTGTGACTTTGTCGGTGCATTGAAAGATCCACCCTGCTTCAATGAAGACCCAGTGGCGATCCAGCGAAAGATGCGCGATGAGTGGCGCTTAAATTCGAAAGTGGCCTAGAAGACGGACATGCCAACGATACGAGAAATTTCCGGCCCTTACCGGTTGTTCTTTTTCAGCTTTGACTGCGGCGAACCAAAGCATGTCCATGTTCAGCGCGAACGTAAAGTATGCAAGTTCTGGATGGAGCCTGTTGCCTTGGCCGGCAATCACGGTTTTTCGCCGGTGGAACTCAACGCGATTCGGCAGCTACTCGAAGCCAATCGCACCAAAATACTGGAGGCATGGAATGAACACTGTGGCGTTAATCGTTGAACCCAAAATTTCCGACCTGCGCGTCACGGAATCGGAGATCACCGCCTATCTGATGGACGGACGAACAGTAAGCGTGCCGCTCGCCTGGTCGTGGCGCTTGTCCGAAGCCACACCTGAACAGCGCAACCATTGGGAAATGATCGGTGACGGTATCGGCATCCATTGGCCCGAGGTTGATGAAGACATCAGCATCGAGGGTATGCTATACGGCGCTCCCGCGCCGCGACCGCTAACGCTTGTGTAACGAGTTCCTGTTGCAATCCCCAATCAACGCGGGCATCACGCTCACCGAAAGCTTCGCCATGCT
>Ga0210043_1000057_pt1 | contig 126744 bp, 153 predicted proteins | sample CryGeymet201501t_FD_183990 | JGI IMG/M metagenome (GOLD analysis project Ga0210043, IMG submission 183990) | Groundwater microbial communities from Crystal Geyser aquifers in Utah, USA - Crystal Geyser metaG 2015-01t (SPAdes) (version 2) | ecosystem: Environmental > Aquatic > Deep subsurface >...
GGATTGGTTTGGTCAAAGACGCCGCCTTGGGTTAGCTCAATAACCAACTCGGCTGTATCATCAACATAATCGCCAAAGGCGGTCAACCAACGATGTCCCGGTTCGCCAAGCAGAGCAGTAACGCTTGCTGGCGGTCGTTCTACGTCATAAGTAAACCATGCCAAGAAAACCTTCTTTATGCCCGGATAAATCGAGATAAAGAAGCCCTGACCGGCGGTTACAGGATTGAACCAGGCGTCATTTAGCCCCGCATTTATCAAGAACTTAAACTCCGCTAGAGGTTCCACGTTCAGATGGAGACTGTCATAGAAAGCAATCCTGTTGGGAATGGTTTCATTGACAGTCTTGGGCACGTCCGGCGACAACCTATCCGCCCGATAGCGAATAGCCAGATAGGCCAGAAAACTCTCTGCGGCATCTTCCCACGGCCTGTCTCGGCCATAGATGGAGATGTTTGCTCCATCAGCTATTTGGGCTTCCAGCCACTCCGGAGAGTCGTAATACAAACCATCCAAAGATAGATGTGAGGCTTCATGGGCAAGGATCTCCTCCAAAAGATTTGAATTTGCCCAGCCTTGCGCTTCTTCCGTATGGATTAAGATAGCCCCAGTGCCTATGGTAAAAGCACCCTTGCCGGCATTAATCCAAATTATATGCAGGCCCCTACGAAGGACGAAGGGTAACCGTCCAATAATGGGCGCATAAAATTCTACCTCTGTACTGGACGCCTCGGCACTGCCAAACTCGGGGTTAACCTCAAATTCAATAGCGAGGCCATCCGAGTAATTAGCTTGGAAAAGGTAAACATCCAAGGTAATAGCTTCCTCAAACCTTCTATCCAAGATAGTGCGCTCGCCCATCCCCAGATAAACCGAATCAACAAAAGTTGTTAAGTCGGTTTCTTTTATGGTTGAGCTGAAATTATCACTACCTGTGGTTACAAAAGGCGGTTCCGCTAGGGCTAACAATGGAAATAGAAATAACAAGACAAAGATGCTCGTCTTCATGTCGTTTCTCCTGTAATGTAAAGGACAAAGTAGTCTAGGTACTATAATACCACAATAGTCCTAAAAATGTAGAGATTTTCTTGAGTGGGGGATAATTTGGTTTGTATTTGAATCTGGTTAGTTTACAATTAACTTATCTATAAATTTTCATAATAAAAATGAATAAAACAATTTTTGGTTTTGTGGGACTTTTGAGTTTGGTGGCCGTCTTGGCCGTTCCATCAGTCGCTTCGGCAGGTACAGCGACATATACAGCAAAAACAATAGCTTACTTATGTGTAAATGGTCAGGGTAATTCAAGTTGGGATGCCCCATTTATAAACAGTTCAGCCAACTATGCAACTTCACAAGGTGTGCCAGCATCTTCAGTTACGAGTTTTAACAGTGCCGCATTGTCTTTTTTTAATAACAGTGTGCCGACTCAATTAAATCCAATAAAAACTACAACTGGAAGCGCTCCAAGTTTAAGTTGGAGCTTTTATGAAAAACAAGGTAATACAACTGACCAAGTTCATTGCTTTGGGTCAATCACTGTGACAACTAGTGTTGTTGCACCGGTAAATGGCATATGTGGTTCTGGCAACGGGACCACGGCTTCTTCTCAACCAACAGGCTCTGCTGCTTGTACTAAAGTAACTTTTTCTGACGTTACTGATACTTTAACGCAATGGAAATGGAATTGTCTCGGGTCTGGTGGTGGTACTACGGCTTCATGCTCGGCTGAAAAGGAGGGGCAATTCCCTTATACCTGCAGTGGCAGTATTGCCACAAATGCTGGAGCTTGGGGTTCAGATGAAGCAAGCCCCACAACATCAGGTGTGAGTTGGGTGCGATCGTCAACAGACACTTCAGCTTATTGCCAATATGAATGTAACTCTGGGTACACATGGAATGGGTCAAGTTGTGTTGTATCAGTAAATCCCGGTCAATGCGGTATTGCAGACGGTGGTTCGTATTCATCGCTTCCATCTTCAAGTTCGCGTTGTTCAACAACGTACGGCGACACTGTCTCTGACTCAACTGGAAGCGATGGAACATTTAACTGGAATTGTAAGGATTCAGATTTAACTTCAGGACCAAATTGTTCAGCAACTAAATCTAGCGGTCCATCTGCCAATATCTCTGCTCCGAACTGTACCATTGCATCGGGTGCAAGTTCCTGTACTAGCATCGTTACATGGAGTAGTTCAAATACTACATTGAGAAGTGTGAGACAAAACGCCACCGAATTCGCAAATTCAATATCGAGCACTGGCACAAATAGGACACTTACCTATATTGCTAGTCCACACACCTTTAACTTTTGGGACAATGGATCATTGCTCGCGAGTGATGCAGCAACTGCATCATGCACATCCGGAACATCATGGAATGGGTCAAGTTGTGTAGCAACAGCTTCCACCTACACCATCACCGTTAATTCTTCTGGCGCTTCTGGGGTTTCCATCACCTCCACCTCTGGTCACGACGGTATCACCAATTACTCTAAAACTGGTCTCTCCGGTTCTGCCTCGGCTACTCTTACTGCACCCTCAAGTGCCCCGAATGGAGGTGCCTTCTCCAACTGGAGTGGTTGTTCAAGCGTCGGCGGCACAGGTAATCGAACTTGTACCCGCAGCATATCCAGCGCTAATCGCACGGTGACGGTTAATTATACCGGCGGAGCTTCATGGACCGTTGAAGCTACCGCTTCTCCAAGCTCGGGAACTGCCCCTCTTAACGGGGTGTATGTCTTTGGTGAAATAATTCCCAAGCTAACTACCTCCACCAGCTACACATGGAAATGGGATTGTACCAATGACAGAATCTGGGACCATACCTACTCGGCCACTTCCAACACTTCTAAACGTGCGAGAATTTGCGATTACCCCACGGCAGGTATCTACACAGCCAAAGTTCAAGTGACCATAGGCGTAACAACTGTCTACGACACTGTGACTATCACAGCTGGCGCAGTCCCCACCGTTACTTCTCCAACTGCAACATCCATCACCACCACAGGAGCAACTCTTGGTGCCAACGTTACCTCTCTAGGTATCCCAGCAGCAATTTCCGCTCGTGGTACTTGTTGGGGAACCACAACTAACCCCACAACAAACTGTACTCCTGCGTCTGGCTTAACAACGGGTGTCTTTACTCACGCCAGAACAGGCATACCCTCCGGTACCCTGATCTACTACCGTGGTTACGCTACCAATACTACAGGTACAGGTTATTCACCGACTGCCACGTTTACTACTTCGGTATCCTTACCAGACCTCACCGCCGGTGCTCCCTCACCCACAACAGCCACCGCCGGTACCGCTCTCACCTTTACAACGATAATTTCAAACATTGGGACGGGGTCAACTGGTGCAAGTTTCAATAACTTGTTCCAAGTGGCAACAGCTGCTGGTGGAGGTGGCACGGTGAGTGTCCTCTCTGTTAACTCCAGAGCGGCTTTAGCCGCAGGGGTAAGTGGCCCCGTTACTTCTTCTTCATACACCTTCCCTTCATCGGGAACCTACTCGGTGCGAACTTGCGCCGATAACAACGCTTCATGGGTTGACACTATCACCGAATCAAACGAAGGCAATAACTGCGGAGCTTGGACCAATGTGACGGTGGGGGCCGCGGCTATTCCATTTGACTACAGCCTAGGAAATTCCGGTGATTTAAATGTAACCAAGGAGAGTACTGATGTCTTTGTTCAAAACACCATCTCTAAGGGGCTTACTGCGGGCGCTACTCAATCAGTGAACTTGTCTGTTTCTGGAATGCCATCTGGTGTTTCTGTATCAGGTATTTCTAATCAAGGATGTCCTCCCAACTGCGATTCAGTTATCACACTTGCTGTGGCTCCAAACGCTACCGTGGGTACGCACTTAATCACAGTAACCGGTTCTCCTCTTAACAAAACAACTTCATTTAATCTAGCAATTTCCGGTTCACCCATAATAGTGATATGCACCGCAAATCCAAGTCCGGCATTGATTGGCCAGAGCGTTACTTGGACAGCGAGTGTTTCTGGCGGGGTGCCTCCACTGACTTATGTTTGGAGTGGCACCAATATTTCAGCCCCTCTTCCTGCTACGCCTTCTTTTTCGAAAGTCTATACCACCATTGGTCAAAAGATTGCTACAGCAACAGTTACGGATGCTGACGACACTATAGGTGCTTGTGTACCAGCGGGGTCTCTCCAGGTCAACTTCAATCCTGACTTCGAGGAATTTTAGAAGTCTTAATTAATATAATTAATATAATTATTATGGAACCACAACAATCACAAAAATCAAAGACAGTTACACTGGTTATCGTCATTCTAGTCGTATTAGGAGCAGCTTATGTTTTGTTTAATAATTATCGTCTCGGACAAAATGGGTTACCTCTCTCTGACAGTGAAAATGATGGTGCCGCCACTGTAGTAGTTGAGAATACTCCAGCCATAAATGGAGTCCTCCCTGCTCCAGCAGGTCTTCCGTCCGATGTTCCAGTTGAGGAAGGCGATGTTACTGAGAGTGCTACAAGCAGATATCCTGATCAGAATGCAGAGCAGTTAAGTGTAAGCTATCTAAGCTTCAAGACCGTGGCACAAAAATATGCTGAATATAAAACTTATATGGCTAAAGCCGGTTACGATATTTCCGAAGGCGACGCCAGTTCACCTATAAGAGCCATCTTTGGCACTAAAGCAGACGCCAACCTCTCTGTGGTGATAAGCATTTCAGGTGATAAGACATTAGTCCAACTTGCGTATTTATTGAAATCAACACAGTAGAAGTTTTTCTCCACTTATTTTTTCCATTGCGTGATAAAATAGTTCGACAAGCTCACCATAAATAAAATGAAGGATGCATATTGACGAAAGCAAACTTGAGGGTTTTATGCTTGACTCTGGTCTTGTCTCTAAAAAAGAACTTGAGAGCGCGCAGGCTGAATCCAAAAGTAAAAATATAAGTATCGGAGAGGCTCTTGTAAACAAAGGCGTTCTCACGGTTGACGACTTGCGTCGCATGCAAGCCTATATTCTGGGTATTCCTTTTGTTGACCTCAAAAATCAGAAGCTCGATTATGCGGTGCTTTCTCTTATCCCAGAGCCGGTCGCCAGAAACCACAACATCATCGCCTTTAAGAAGGTCAATGACTATTTGGAAGTGGCGATGCTTGACACTGAAGACCTGACTGCTATTGATTTTGTAAAAAAGAAAGTCGGACTCAAAATTTTACCTCGTCTCACCGATGATGAGTCTATGAAGTGGGCACTGCTTTCATATCAGAAGACACTCCAAGCTGAATTCGGAGAAATTATCCAAAGGGAAGCAAGCTCTATTCAAGCTCTGGCGGGGAAGATGGGGGGCGATGATTTGGCCGAAAGCGATCTTAAGAAATTGGCGGCAGACATACCAGTGGTCCGCATTGTTGATACTCTACTTAAACATGCCATCATCCAAGATGCTTCCGATATTCATATTGAACCCGAAGAAGACAAGGTTCTGGTGCGTTATCGCATAGACGGCATCTTGCGCGACGCTATGATTCTACCGAAGAACACGGCTTCCGGTATCACCGCTCGTATCAAAGTCCTTTCTGACCTCAAACTAGATGAGAAACGTGTTCCTCAAGATGGTCGTTTCAAAATTGATACCGGGGATGAGAAGGTTTCTTTCAGAGTTTCGACCTTGCCGACTTATTATGGAGAGAAGACTGTGATGCGTCTCTTGAGAGAGTCTGTCTCCGGCTTTACTCTGGAGAGTCTGGGCTTTCATAGTAGTGGATTAGATGCTTTGCACAAATCTTTGAAGGCAACTACGGGCATGATTCTTGCCACGGGTCCGACCGGCTCCGGTAAAACCACCACTCTTTATACAATGTTAGATATCGTTAATACACCTGCCGTTAACATTTCGACTATTGAAGATCCGGTTGAGTATCAGATGAAACGTATTAATCAAACACAGGTGCGTTCAGAAATCGGGTTTACCTTCGCCAACGGTCTTCGCACACTTGTTCGTCAGGACCCGGACATCATTATGGTGGGGGAGATTCGTGACAATGAGACAGCGGCTCTTGCTATCAATGCCTCGCTTACGGGGCACCTTGTGCTCTCAACCCTCCACACTAATTCCGCTGCTGGGGCTATCCCGCGTCTTCTAGATATGAAGGTGGAGCCCTTTCTTCTGGTTTCTACTCTGGATATTGTGATAGCGCAACGTTTGATTCGGAAACTCTCGCCCTCGAAGATTCAATATTTCCTAAGCAAAGAAGAGCTTACTTCTCTTGGCAACATCATCTCTCTAGACCGAGTGCTTGGGTTCCTTAGAAGTGAGAAAATAATTGATAAGAAAGATGGTTTCGACAAAGTTCCTTTTTGGAAACCAAACCCCGGCAAAGATACAGAAGACGGATATGCTAGTCGTATCGGCATACATGAGGTTCTCAAGGTTACCCCAACTATTAAGGCTTTGATTATGAAGGGAGCTACTTCTGGCGAGATAGAGGCGCAGGCCAAGTCGGAAGGGATGATGACTATGATAGAGGACGGCATCTTTAAAGCCGCGCAGGGGATAACCACTATAGAAGAAGTGTTGCGAGTTGTTTCTGAATAGGGTTTCTTATAAATCACTTGCTTTAGAGTAAGTAAAGATGTATGATAATATAATATTAATTATGATATTTTAATATAAAACAATGAGCAATATAACCATTTCAGTACCAATAACAAAGGAGCAAGAACGCTTTATCAAAGAGCGGGTGAAAAGTGGCGTGTCAGCAAACAGGGCTCATGTGGTCCGTCAGGCCCTAAACAGACTTTCAGAAGAAGAGGCAGTGAATGCTGTTCTTGAAGCAGAACAAGAGATTGTGGAAGGTAAAGGTTTGCGCGGAGATTTGCGTGAACTTCTTAAAAAAATTAGGTGATTAAGATTATTTATACCCCGAGATTTGTACGTGAATTTTCTAAGCTGGATAGTGCTATTCAAGTAGAAGCGCATGAGAAGATTAAGCTGTTTCAAGACCCCCAAAATCATAAAGGACTAAAAGTTCATAAACTACACGGACCTTTGAAAAATTTTCTTAGTTTTTCTGCGAATTATCAATATCGTGTCGTTTTTAGCTTTCTCTCTAAAAATGAAGCCGTTCTCTTAATGATAGGTAACCACGACGTTTATAAATAAATGTATTTTTTTTATTGTATAATTAACTTACTGGAAATATTTTGATATGACTCTCTATAAATACAAAGCGCAAGATAAAGAAGGTAAAATATATGAGCGCACGATTGATGTCGAAAAACGTTTTGACCTATATGACATCATTCGCAAAGAGGGGGGCACGGTAGTTTCTATCAAAGAAGCCAATAGTTCTAAATCTTTTTCCTCTCTCAATAATCTCTTTGGTGGCATTAAAACACACCAGAAAATAACTTTTGCAAAAAATCTTGGCATGATGATGACGGCTGGCCTAGCTGTCACTCGCGCGCTCTCTGTGATGGGCAAGCAAGCCAAGAGTAAAACTTACAAGAAACTTCTTTCCGACCTAGAGATGGATGTCAGTCACGGCAAAACTCTTTCAGAATCATTGGGTAAACAGCCAAAAGTTTTTTCCCAGCTCTTCGTTTCCATGGTCAAGGCTGGCGAGGAGTCTGGTAACGTTTCTGGCGCTCTCGGTATCGTTTCCAGTCAAATGGAGAAGTCGTATCTCTTAGTGAAAAAGGTACGTGGGGCGTTGATTTACCCAGCCGTAATCATTTTCGTAATGATTATTATCGGCATCCTGCTCCTTATCTTTATGGTGCCTACCTTGAGTGCTACTTTTGAGGGGTTGGGTGTCGAGTTACCTCTTTCTACACGCGTTCTTATCTATTCAAGTAACTTTCTGATTAACAATATACTCATGGTATTAGTCGCCTTGATTGTTTTTGCTACTTCTCTCACCTTGTTTTTGAAAAGTAGGATCGGTCGAAATTTTTCTGACAATTTATTTATCCATGTTCCGGTTCTCGGGCTGATGATTAAAGAGTTTGAGTCTGCCCGTAGTGCCCGCACCCTTTCCTCGCTTCTTTCTGCCGGAGTGGAGATTATCGTGGCGCTTGATGTCACTGCCGATGTTTTGCAGAACCATCTTTATAAAAATGCTATAGGCCAGGCCAGAACCGCCATAGAGAAGGGGGAGCCAATGTCCGCCGTATTTGTCGCAAACGAGCATCTCTACCCGCTTTTTGTTGGTGAGATGGTTGCCGTGGGAGAAGAAACTGGCAAGATTTCTGAAATGCTTATGGGCGTTGCTGATTACTATGAAGAGGAAGTTGACCAGAAAACTAAAAACCTTTCAACAATTATTGAACCTGTACTGATGGTAATTATTGGTATAGGAGTAGGATTCTTTGCCATTTCAATGCTCGCGCCGACGTATTCTCTGGTAGATTATATTTAATTTTTATGAGAAACAAAGGATTTACTCTTCTTGAGATTCTGTTTGCAATCGCTATTTTAACCATTGCTATTACTATTGTCACTTTTTCTTTTTCTAAACTTAATTCTCAACAAGCCTTAGATAAAAGCGCTGACCTGGTTGTCTCGGTGTTCAATGAAGCTCGTTCGCTAACACTTTCCTCTAAGGGTGATTCACAATACGGTGTCTATATAGAAGGCTCGCAAGTAACTCTGTTCAAGGGAGACACCTACTCTTCATCTGACCCCAACAACGCTATAACGAATCTAAATTCTTTGGTGAATATCCGTGATGTCACTTTGTCTAGTGGCGGAACGAGTGTGGTTTTTAAACGTTTAACTGGCAATACTGATGACACGGGAACATTAGAAATCTTTTTGATAGCGATACCGGAGAACTTTCATACTGTTACTATTAATGGTATCGGGGTAGTAGAATTAGAATAAGTATTACCTATGGATAAATTAGACACAAAAATTTTTGGACTGACACTAGTGGAAGTGCTTGTGGCTACATCCATTATTTTAGCTTTTCTTCTAGCCCTTCTTAGCGCCCATAGTCTTTATTTGAAAACAGCCCTCTCTAATGGTGAGACGATAAAGGCCACAATCTTGGCCGAAGAAAGTTTGGAGGCAATGAGATTTCTAAGGGACTCTTCTTGGAGCACAAATATTACGCCATTATCTCTTGATACGGATTACAGCCTTATCTTTAATACCGGAGTGTGGCAGACCGATGTTGCCAATATTTATGTGGACAATATTTTTGAGAGGAGAGTCAGGCTTCTTTCGGTATATAGAGACGGCTCGGGAGACATAACTTCCTCGGGAGGAACCCTTGACCCCAATACAGTCCTAGTTGTTTCTAATGTTTCTTGGTTAAAGGCTGGTGCCACCACCACGAAATCTATATCGACTTATCTCACTAATCTTTTTGATAACTAAGATGATTACTAATCATAAATCTCGCGGGTTTTCATTGGTGGAGATGATTATTTACATGTTTATACTTGTTTTGATGCTTGCAGTTATTATGAACATTATTATTTCCGTTATTAGTTCTGGGCGAATTATCAAGGCTTTAAGAAACATAGAAAATTCAACTTTAATTAGCCTCGAGCGTATTACCAGAGAAACGCGACAGGCACAGAGTGTGAATACTGACTCTAGTATTTTGGGCACAAATCCTGGAGAACTTGTGCTTCAAGGCGTAGATGCTGACGGTAATCCGCGCACAGTCAAGTTTTATTTATCTTCCGGGGTACTGATGCTCTCTGAAAACGGCGTAGATGTTGGAGCCTTGACTAAAAGTGATGCTTCTGTAAGTAGCTTAGTCTTCAAGCGTTTTTCGGGGGCAAATTCTGAAGGCATTCGAACCGAAATAGCGATTGAGAGTGGGACGAGTACCCACTATCGTTCAAACAATTTTTATTTTTCAGCGATATTAAGATAGTTATGAAAGACTACCAGAACATTTCGTTAAATGGGGGACAAGCAATGATGATTTCCACCATACTTTTTCTCGTTGTTTCTGTCACGATAATTTTTGGGCTAGCCGGCCCTATCCTCAAACAACAGAGAATAACCTCGCAGTCAGCTCTTTCACGTCAAAGTTATTTTCTAGCCGAAGCGGGTATTGAGGATGTTGTCTACAGATTAAAAACCGGCCGACCGGTTTCTCCCTCTGAGATTTTAAGCCTCAATGGAGAGAGTACGATCATCGCCACCGAAGATACTTCTGATGGCAAGCAAATTACTTCCGTCGCCGACTTCAGGAATGTGGTGCGCAAATTAAGGGCTAATGTCATTCTGGGTTCCGGCGTTTCTTTCCATTTTGGCATTCAGTCCGGTGATGGCGGCCTCCTTATGGGGAACACTTCTTCCGTCTTGGGTAATGTTTATTCCAATGGTTCGGTAATAGGAAGTGGACCAACGAATAATATTATTCGTGGCGGGGTGGTCTCGGCCGGTCCCAACGGTTTTGTCAATAATCTCTACGCTACCAGTTCGGTCTATGCCAATACGATTAGTAGTGCGCAGATTGACGGCGATGCCTATTATCAAAGTATATCCAACACGACGGTCCTTGGCACCTCTTACCCGGAGAGTACGGACCAAAGTTTCGCCAATCTGCCCATCCCCGATGAACAGATAGAAGAATGGAAACAGGTCGCCCTGGCCGGCGGAGTGATAGATGATCCCTGCCCGTATAAAATAACCGGGGCGGTTACTATTGGTCCAACCAAAATTGCTTGTGATTTGGAAATTAGTGGCAATAACTACACTATCATCCTGGCCGGTAATGTCTGGGTGGAAGGAAATATTATCATTAAAAATTCACCAAATATCAGGATTGATTCTTCTTTGGGTAGTAAGGGTGTTGCTCTGATAGCGGACAAGCTGGCTGACCCTAATGGCAGTGGCAAGATTTCTTTGGAAAATTCAGCCACTTTTGAAGGTTCCGGTATCTCTGGTTCCCATGTGATGTTTATTTCTCAAAATAGGAGCGCTGAATCTGGTGGAAGTGAGGAGGCGATAGATGTTAAAAACACTGTTTCCGGCGACTTGCTAGTTTACGCCGGACATGGCGAGATCGTTCTTCAAAACAGCGTTAACCTTAAAGAAGTCGCGGCTTATAAAATAAGGCTTAAAAATACTGCCACTGTTGTCTACGAAACCGGTATCACTAATCTTATTTTTGATTCTGGCCCGAGTGGCAGTTACGAGATTCTTGATTGGCGAGAAATAGAGTAAAATGGTTGGTATGGCTAGGCCTATTTTAATAGCGAACTGGAAAAATTATCCAAACTCCCTTTCTGAAGCTAAAACGCTTTTAGCGCAATTATCTAGGAATCGCTCGATCTATAAGAAGGTGTCTCTCTTTATTGCTCCACCATTGCCGTATCTTGAATCGGTTTCTTCACGTTCCAGAAGTTTCGCTCGTCTGGCGGTCCAAGGTCTTTCGCCAGTACTTCGGGGTGTGCACACGGGAGTTGTTACTCCGGATATTTTGAAAAGTTTAGGGGTAAAGCTCTCAATTTTGGGTCATAGCGAAGAGCGTGCTATGGGAGAGACGAACGAGCAGGTTGCCAAAAAGACAAGAATTGCTTTGAATTCCGGTTTTATGCCCCTTGTCTGTGTTGGTGAGCCGTCTCGGGATGATGATGGTCTGCATTTTGAATTCTTGCGTGAAGAGTTGAAGTTTTCATTGGCGGGCCTAAATCGAAAAGTTGATGCGTCTAAGTTGGCGATAGCCTATGAACCAATCTGGGCCATCGGTAAGCGCGCTCAAGATGCAATAAGCCCAACTGATCTTGCCGAAACAATTATTTTTATAAGAAAAGTGCTTACTGACATGTTTGACAGAAAAATAGCAGAGCGTGTTACCATATTGTATGGTGGCTCTGTTGAGGCGTCTAATGCCAGTGCTCTTTTTAAGGGGACAGGCATCAAGGGGTTTCTTGTCGGTCACGCTTCTTTAGATGCAAAAGACTTTTTAGACATAGCTAAATCACTTATTTAATGAAATCTATTACTAAAGCGGGAGATCTTACCGGCAAAAGGGTATTGGTGCGTGTTGATTGGAGCGTGCCTACTGCAGATGGGGTAGTTCTAAATGATTACCAAATCAAGAGGACTTTTCCCACCATAGAGTATTTACAAAAAGCCGGAGCCAAAGTAATTCTTATAAGTCATGCAGAGAGAGATACTGATTCCCTTAAACCTATATTTGAACACGTTAAAAATTTTCTTCCTCTAACATTTATTGAGCAGAGTGATTTAATGCTTCTTGAAAATTTACGTCAAAACAAAGGCGAGCGAGAAAATTCTAATGAGTATGCCAAAGAGCTCGCCAGTCTCGGAGATATTTTTGTTAACGAGGCCTTCCCTGTGTCACATCGAGAACACGCTTCTATCGTTGGAGTACCGAAACTTATGGAAAGCTATGTGGGTATGCAATTTTCACTGGAAATAGAAGAACTTTCCAAGGCTTTTTACCCTAAACGCCCCTTCTTATTTATTCTTGGGGGAGCTAAGTTTGATACTAAAATACCACTACTGAAAAAGTTTATTAATATCGCCGATAGCATCTTTGTTGGTGGGGCAATCGCTAACAATTTTCTTAGGGAACAAGGTGTTGATATTGGTAATTCTTTGGTTGGGGAAGGGGATTTTAAGATTAGAGAACTTCTGAACACCGGAAAAATTATTTTACCGGAAGATACCATTATCAAAGACGAGAAGATTATGGATGCTGGACCAATTACTCTTGAAAATTTGAAACCAGTTATTTCTTCGGCGAAACTAGTTTTGTGGAATGGCCCATTGGGTAATTATGAGATGGGTTACAAAGTGGCCACACTCGCTCTCGCAAAAATGATTGCCGAGTTTAGTAACGAGTCTATTATCGGAGGTGGAGATACCCTTGCTGCTGTAAAAGAATTAGATCTTTTTGACAAATTTTCCTTTGTCTCTACCGGTGGTGGAGCGATGCTAGACTTTCTTGCCAACGGTACGCTACCGGGAATTGAGGCTCTTAAATAAGGGTTTTTCGGATTTTCTTTGCGTTCTCAGCAAAGTCTTTTTTATCTCCCGAAACTTTAGAATTTGGGAATACCCAGACGTGTGCGTGCGCTACTTCATCGCCAATTACTTTGGAAAGGATGAAGTCTGTTGCAAACGCTTTTTGTTGAGCTTTGGCAATTTTCCTCACCACTTCGAAATATTCTCCAACGTTGGGGGTATCCCAGACCCATCGATAATGTTCTTTTGGTATCACTTGGGTATGCCCAGGCGATTGGGGATTAATGTCTAAGAAGGCAAGAAAATTTTCATCCTCATATATTTTATAAGAAGGAATTTCTCCTTTAACAATTTTGCAAAAGACACAATTTTGGTTGGTTTTCATAATCAATAACTGCGAGATTTTACTAGTTTACCAAACTGGTCAAAAAGTTTTATTGTTTCATATTCCGTGGCCCACATTTCCCACCCATGACCAAGAAAGATTCTCCATGTTTTACCAGAAAACTTCGGATCATTTTTATGATTAGCGATACAGGAATTGTAATTAAAATGATTTTTTATAAAGGTAGTGCAAGCGCTTGAAAGGAGTTTCCCATCAACGCACCCATAGCAAATTTCTCCATCTGAATCTCTAGTATCAAACTCGGGAGTACGACAGGACGACATTCTGTCTATAAACTTTCGACACTCTATATCAAGATAATTTACCCCGGGTTCGTCTTCTGGGTTGGGACACCTGCGCGTAAGGGCCGGTGTCAATTTGTATTCCGGCATATCTCCAAGATAGCCACTACAAATATTTTCTTTGAAGTTGACAATTTTATATGGTGACTGAGAGCCGACAACGCCTGTGGTGACAATGGCCTTCTCACCAGCTTGGAGCACAATGTCCTGAAGAACATTATTATTTTCAGGAGAAATGAATAGCGTGCCCTTGCCGATGAAAGCTATATCTGCGGGGAAGTATCGTAGATCTCCACCCAAGTTGTATGGACGTTCATCTTTGGCATTTTTTAGATACCAATTGGTGATGGTGATGGGCTCTCTACCGCTGTTACTTATCGTAATGTATTCCTCATAAGCTTGATAAGAACGAGAGGCATTTCCGGCGCCCAAAGATATAGCGCGTGTATACGATGAATTGAGTGTCTCGGTACTTTCTATATCGGAGCTTGTTTGTTTTGAAGATGAAAAAGAAGAGCTAGTATTAGAGTCCGGTGTTCCCTTTGGGGCGATGACTAAGATAACCAAAAGAACAGCCAGGATAGCTATGCCCTCAATATTGCCGTTGCCTCTTTGCATAAACCTATCTTAATACGCGTGCTAGAATAAGCCAATGCAGCATTTTCCTGAACTATTCGAAGCCTTACTTAAAGAACGAGGCATAGAGTCAAAAGATCAAGAAGATTTTTTGAGCCCCGATTATCGAAAACTCCATGACCCCTTGCTTATGCCTGATATGGAGAAGGCTCGTGATCGGGTGATTAAGGCGATTGAAGAAAATGAGCATATAGTAGTTTTCTCTGACTACGATGCTGACGGTATACCGGGTGCGGTTGTTCTCTCTGATTTTTTCCGACGGATAAAATATGAAAATATTTCTTTTTATATCCCCCATCGACACAATGAAGGCTTTGGACTCAATACAGGGGCGGTAAAGGAGTGTTATAAAAGGGGCGCTAAACTTATTATCACTATTGATTGCGGTATCGCCGATATAGAGGAAGTGGATGTTGCCAATAAATATGGCATTGATGTCATCATCACCGATCATCATAAGCCAAAAGATACTTTACCTAGAGCCTTTGCTGTCGTTAATCAAAATAGGACAGATTCCACCTATCCCTTTAAGGGGCTTTGTGGTTCTGGGGTAGTGTTTAAGTTGGTGCAGGCGATTGTGAATAAAGAATCTTTCGGAGTAAAGCCAGGTATGGAGAAGTGGTCTCTAGATATGGTCGCCATTGCCACCCTCTCGGATATGGTGCCCCTTCTTGATGAAAATAGAGTGCTGGTGCGTTTCGGTCTAGATGTATTACGCAAGTCTCCGAGACTTGGTCTCGCGGCACTTTTCAAACGACTCAATATGGACCAGAGAAATATTTCTGAAGATGATGTTGTCTTTATGATTACCCCTCGTATCAATGCGGCATCAAGAATGGGGGTGCCAGAGGATGCCTTCAAACTTCTGATAACGACCGACCCGCTTGAGGCAGAAAAATTATCGTTTCATCTAGAGCAAATAAATAATAAACGTAAAGGTGTGGTGGCAAGTCTGGTAAAGGATGCGAAATCTCATCTGTCAGCTCGAGAAGAGATTCCTGAAGTTATTGTCATTGGAAATCCAGACTGGCAACCAAGTCTTATGGGCTTAGTGGCCACGGCCATTGTTGAAGAATACAAACGCCCCGCTTTTGTCTGGGGGCGTGATGGAAATGGGGTACTTAAGGGCTCCTGCCGTTCATATAATGGGTGTGACTTGTTTGCTCTGATGAATGCTATGAGTGAATCTTTTATAGAGTTTGGTGGCCATACCGGAGCAGGAGGGTTCTCTTTCACACTAGAAAATCTTTCTACTCTTGAAGAAAATCTTTCCAAAGCTTTTCTCTCACTTGAAAACTCCGTAGCTGAAATGGAGAAAGAGAGTGGTTTGGCTGTCAACATTTCTGATATTGGAGAAAATCTGTGGAACACCGTTTCCCAATTTGCCCCGTTTGGTATGGGTAACAAAAAACCGGTATTCAAAATCTCAAAAGCAGAAATAAAATCAGTAAAAACTTTTGGTAAAGAAGCCAATCACTTAGAAATAATTTTCTCTGGCAATGAAAACTCATCTCGTTCTAGTTCTGTGAAAGCAATTTCCTTCTTCTCTACTCCAGAAGATTACGATATTGCCCTGACTCCAGGGACAAATATTAATCTCCTAGCCAATATAGAAAAATCCTACTTTCGAAATCGCCCCGAACTCCGCCTCCGAATTGTTGATATTATAGGAACATGATTACTATTTATACAGACGGGTCGTCTAGGGGAAATCCTGGTCCGGGGGGTTGGGGGGCAATAATCCTTAGCGATGATGAGGTGAGAGAGCTTGGTGGAGGAGACCCGCATACTACCAATAATAGAATGGAGTTAATGGCAGCAATCAAATCTCTAGAATATGTGCCAGATAATGTTATTACTCTTAACACAGATTCAGAATACGTTATGAAGGGCATGACACAGTGGATAGAGGGGTGGCAAAAGAAAGGCTGGAGGACAGCTAACCGCAAACCGGTTCTTAACCAAGATCTATGGCAGAAACTACTTGAAGTCACACAAGGTAAGAATATCGAATGGAAATATGTGGCCGGGCATACCGGTGTACCTTTAAATGAACGCGCAGACGAGATCGCTACAACCTTCGCAGACGGTTTGATTCCGAATCTTTACAATGGACCACGAAACAAATACTGATAGTTTGCCCCGAGCACAGTCGAGGGGTATTTTTGTTTTGATTGCTGGATTTGTATTCAGTATCTTGGTTTCTTCTTTCCTGCCCATACCTAAAATAATCGGGGTATTTTTTATAACTATCGGAATTATAATTGTGATTTTTGAGAGAATTTGGAATAAAAAGATAAATAAAGAGATTTTATTTGTATCTCTGGTACTTATTTCATTTGGTCTTGGAGCTATAAGATACTCGATCAAAGATTTTCACGAACCGCTTATCCCGTCTAATGTTGGTCAAGTGGTGACCGAGCCAGAACAAAGAGAGAACACTACTCGTTTTGTTTTACTCGCGGACAACGGAGAAAAAGTTTTAGTAAATACAGATTTATATAGTCACGTAGAGTATGGCGATAGAGTAGATGTAAAGGGCAAATTACAAGAGCCCGGTATTATAGAAGACTCTGACAGCGGTCGACCTTTTAATTATGCTAAATATTTGTCGAAAGATGATATTTATTACACCCTAAGTTTTACAAAGGTCGAGATTCTCTCTAGCGGTAATGGTAATCCGATAAAACATTTTCTCTTTAATATAAAAAAGAGTTTTGTGGCTAAAATAAAAGAGATTTTGGCTGAACCATACGCCAGCCTTCTTTCAGGACTTATTGTCTCTGGCAAAGAAGCGATGCCAAAAGACCTTCTTGAAGAATTTCGTCGTGCGGGGATTATCCATATCGTCGTTCTTTCTGGTTATAACATCACCATCATTGCAGAATTTATACGGAGGATGTTTGAAAATCTTTTTCTGCTTGCTCGCGTTCGAGCTGTGCCGAGACTGGCGGCTGGAGCATCTATTTTGGCTATCTTAGCGTTCGTTCTAATGACAGGAGCCGAGGCCACAGTAGTGCGGGCCTCCATAATGGTGCTTACTGTTATCGTAGCAAAAATGTTTGGACGCAACTACTCGGCCTCTCGCGCTCTTCTCGTGGCGGCCTTTCTTATGATTATCGAGAATCCAAAAGTTTTAGTTTTCGACCCATCATTTCAGCTTTCTTTTCTGGCGACCTTAGCGCTCATTTATATCGTACCTATCGTTGATAAATATCTAAAAATTGTGCCAGAGAAATGGGGATTCAGGTTGGTGGTCGCCACCACTCTTGCCACTCAAGTAACAGTTCTTCCCTTACTTATTTATTCCATGGGAAATTTCTCTCTAGTCTCGCTTCCGGCCAATATTTTGGTCTTGTTGATTATCCCCATCACCATGCTTATGGGCTTTATTGCCACACTTATTGCTCTCTTGAGCCCTGTTTTAGCTCTACCATTTTCTTACATCGCATATCTACTATTATCTTGGATTCTTGGGGTTTCTAGTACTTTGGGTAATCTTTCTTTTGCCTCTATTGAGGTTCCGCTAGTTTCTATTTGGCTAATCGTTCTGGTTTATCTGGCGATATTTATTTTTGTGTGGCGTTCGAGACTGCCTGTGCAGACAGGAAATTCTCCTCAACATTCTGCCAGTTAAGATTTGCAAAAAATGCTTCCACATACTTCTTTTTTTCCGCGGGAGTGTAGTCGATAAAATAGGCATGTTCCCACATATCAAGTACGAGAAGGGGGGAGAGGCCAACTAATTGTCCAAGATGATGTTCATCAACCCAAGTGTTCACAAGTCTTTTTGTGTGTGAATCATAATAAAGTATGGCCCAGCCGATACCGCGAGTAAGTGCGATTGCCTTAAACCTATTGAGCCATTTATCAAAATCTCCCCATTCTTCTTCAACGGCTTTATACACAGAAAATTCCTGTGTAATTACAGTTGGTCCGTTTTCAAGATGGGAGAAATAGTATTCATGGTTTCTCATCCCATCGAATTCGAAGGCGAATCTTCTTTGTAGCTCGCCCAATGCATATGCGTTATTTTCGCTATCTACGACGTACTCATCAATCTTTGTGAGGATGGTATTCGTATTTTTCACATATCCACTATAGAGTTTAATGTGCTCCCCTATCGTTTTTTCACTAATACCTTCAAGTTTGGGGATATTAAACTTCTTTTCTTCAAATAATTTTGTCATCGTCTCTAGATTATACTATAAGCATGGATTTTCTTAAAAGTTGGTGGCGGGAGACATTGGTAGCTTTGCTTATTTTTTCCAATATTTTTGTATGGATTTCTTTCTACCAGAAAGAGGCGACGGATACTCTTCGGGTTTATTTCCTTAATATCGGTCAGGGTGATGCCATTTTCATAGACTCACCTCAACACAACAGAATCTTGATAGATGGGGGTCGCAATAGGAGGGTCCTCTCTGAACTCGGAAGGGTTCTTCCTTTCGCAGATAAACGTATTGATGTAGTTCTCGCCACTCACCCAGACGCAGATCATATCGGAGGTTTGCCAGAAGTAGTAAGTCGCTACAAGATTGGCGCTTTTATCGAATCTGGGGTTGAGTCAGAAACTCTTTTAAGTGCCGAGCTGTCTAGAAGACTTGATGATGAAAATATCTCGAGACTACTTGCGCGTAGAGGGATGGTTATAAATTTGGGCGATGGGGTTAAACTTCAGATACTATTCCCTCTCGTCGGACAAGATGTCTCAAACTGGGAAACAAACAAGGCCTCAATAGTGGCAAAACTTGTTTATGGAGACAAATCCTTCATGCTTACAGGTGATTCACCTATAAATATAGAGAATGTTTTACTTAATTTAGATCCTGTCATTCTTGATTCAGATGTCTTGAAGGCTGGGCATCATGGTTCAAGGACTTCTACCTCACTAACCTTTGCCGAAGCAGTCTCGCCCGAATACACTGTAATTTCTGCAGGTAAAGACAATTCGTATGGTCACCCACACCGAGAAGTTTTAGATATTTTAGAAAAAGTCGGTGGCCAAATTTTAAGCACAATAGATAAAGGTACCATTAAATTTGAGATTAAAAACCAAACCTTGAAAGTTAAATAACCACCGCTTTTTTGAGAATGCTGTGCATAACAAACATTTCGAATTTTCTATTTACGTTATAATTACGCTATAGCATATAAATAACGTATGGGTAAATTGGAACAAAGAAGCACAAAAAGAAGTAAGAAGAAAAATTTGCAACGCGTAATATTGGCTACAATTGCCGGTGTCGGAGTTTTAAGTGTCGGACTGCTTGCTCCGAATGTGATCGGCGCTATGGCAAGGCTCGGTCTCATACCAAATAAAAGACAGAAGGAATACATAGGATCCTCCGCAAGTAAAATGGTTAAGAAGGGCCTATTGAAATACAATGGCAAATTTTATGAACTTACATCATCAGGTAAAGAGCGCTTGCACGTGTGGCAGTTTGTGGATTTTAAACTCGATAAGCCTAAAAAATGGGACGGGAAATGGAGAGTAGTGATTTTTGATATTCCGGAAAAAAAGAAGGGAGAAAGGGACAAGATAAGACGCCTTTTCAAAGAAGCGGGGATTGTGTCTTTGCAAAAAAGTGTTTGGGTTTATCCTTATGAGTGTGAGGATATTATCACTCTACTTAAGACAGAATTGGGGATCGGGAAAGATCTCTTGTATCTGATTGTTGATGAAATAGAAAACGACAGGTATTTAAGAGATGAATTTGGGCTAACCTAACAGCATACGTTATCTCTACGCTATCGCGCAAAGTTAACGTATATGATTAAATTTGAAAAATTTTAGAAGTTTAAAACGGATGGGGAAATCGGATAGAGAAATTTAGAGATTAAATAACGCCGGCTTTTTTGAGAACGCTGTGAGCACCACGCTTATTTATAGTTTTAATAGCTTTAGTGGAAAGGATGAGGGTGATAGTTTTCTTGAGTTCGGGTACATAAATACGCTTTTTCTGGAGATTGGGGTACTTGCGAACGGAGCCAGTAGGATTAAATTGGGTAGCACGAGTGCGGTTGGAGTAACCCCCACCCATCTTGGAACCTTTTTGGTTTACTGGACAAACTTTCGCCATAATGGGAACAATTTACATGATATAATGCCCAAATGCAAGTTGATTTTCTTTTCCAAATCGCCATTCTCATTATGTCGGTGGTGATACATGAGGTTTCGCATGGCTATGTTGCAAGCTATCTTGGTGACCAAACTGCCAGATACCAAGGTCGTCTGACACTTAACCCGGTAAAACATCTGGATTTTGTCGGTTCGTTCCTCGTCCCTTCCATTGCATATTTTTTAGGTGGATTTATTTTCGGTTGGGCTAAACCTGTGCCTTATAATCCTTATAATCTGAAACCGGGGAGATGGTCAGAAGCGCTTGTGGCAGTTTCTGGTCCAGCTTCCAATGTTTTAATAGCACTCATTTTTGGTCTGCTTCTACGTGTCGGTGTGGCCACTGAAGCCAGTTGGGCTAATCCAGCTTTCGTTCAAATTACAGCGATAATTGTTTTTATAAATATACTTCTAGGTGTCTTCAACCTAATGCCCATTCCTCCGCTTGACGGCTCCAAACTTCTTTTCGCTCTTTTCCCAGACAAACTCCCTCAAATTAGAGAGTTTTTTGAAAAATATGGACTTGTTCTTATTCTCCTCTTTATTTTCTTCCTCTGGCAGTTTATTTTCCCAATCATCATCTGGCTTTTCCACTTGATTACCGGAGTTGCTTTTTGACCATCGTTTTAGTAGAGTAACAGTCTCCCTAGGGGAGTGTTTTTGTAATGTCTACCATAAACCAACTTATAAAAAGAAAGAGGAAAAAACTTACCCGCAAGACCAAGGCGATTGCTTTGACGCGGGGCTTTAATACTATTAAAAACCGACCCATATTCTTCAACTCTCCTTTCAAAAGAGGTGTAGCCATCAAGGTTACAACCAAAACTCCCAAGAAGCCAAACTCAGCTGTTAGAAAAATTGCCAGAGTTCGTCTCACCAACGGCATGGAGGTAACGGCTTATATTCCTGGGATTGGTCACAATCTTCAAGAACACTCGGTAGTGCTACTTAGAGGTGGCCGCGTTAAGGATGTTGGCCTGCGCTACACTATTGTGCGTGGGGTGCTTGATGCCACGGGCGTTGAGAATAGGAAGCAGACCCGCAGTCAATACGGCGCCAAGAAGCCCAAGAAATAGACTATAAATACTAACTAGAATGAGACGCAAACTTAAAGCCAAACCTAAAATAGATCCAGATTTTATCTACGATTCAGAGAAGGTAACCAAGTTTATTAACTACTGTATGGAACGTGGTAAGAAGGCGACTGCTCGCAAGATTGTTTACGAATCTTTAGATTTGATAAAAGAGAAAACTAAGAACGCTAACCCTCTGGAAGTTTTTGAGGCCGCTTTAAAAAACACTGGCCCCACTATGGAGGTGCGCTCACGACGTGTTGGAGGTGCTAACTACCAGATTCCTCGTGAAGTGAGACCTGAAAGGCGTCAGTTTCTATCTATGAAATGGATTATCGATGCGGCTCGCGCCAAGAAAGGCAAGGCCATGCATGAAAAGTTGGCTGAAGAGATTATTGCTGCTTCTAACAACGAAGGTGACGCAGTCAGGAAGCGAGAAAATACTCATAAAATGGCCGAAGCCAACAAGGCTTTTGCTCACTTTGCTTGGTGATTTGCGTAACAAATCATATAAATAATATATGGAACGAGATTATCCGTTAGAAAAGATTAGAAACTTTGGTATCATTGCTCATATTGATGCCGGCAAAACCACCACTTCAGAGAGGGTGCTCTTTTATACTGGTTCGCAACACAAAATCGGTGAAGTGCATGAAGGTGATACTACTACCGACTGGATGGAGCAGGAGCGCGAGCGTGGTATCACCATCACCGCCGCCGCTATTACTTGTTTCTGGGCACCAACATATCTTTCTGAAGTTGATAGGCAGAAAAAGGAGAAGAAGTTTCGTTTCAATATCATCGACACTCCCGGTCACATCGATTTTACCGTAGAGGTAAAGCGTTCTCTTAGAGTTCTTGACGGGGCGGTAGTCGTTTTCGATGGTGTAGCTGGAGTTGAACCGCAGTCAGAAACCAACTGGCGTTATGCCGAAGATGCCCAAGTGCCTCGTATCTGTTTCATAAATAAACTTGACCGTACTGGCGCATCTTTCGAGCGTTCTTATAAATCTATTCTTGATAGACTTTCTAAAAAAGCAGTGAGAATGCAGATTCCCATTGGTGAAGAAGAAAAACACGAAGGAGTTGTGGATCTTTTGAAAATGAAAGCATATTACTTTGAGGGCAATATGGGCAACAACGTTGTCGAGAAAGAAATTCCAGAAAATTTGAAAGCAGATGCAGATAAATATCGCGCGGAGTTAGTGGAGAGAATTGTTGAGAACGATGACGACTTAATGACGGCATTTTTGGAAGGCAAAGAGATTTCTCTACCAGCACTTATGGAAACTTTGCGCAAGGCCGTAATAGCTAACAAGATTTTCCCAGTCTATGCTGGTTCTGCTCTAAAGAATAAAGGAGTACAACTCGTGCTTGATGCCGTGGTTGACCTCCTCCCTTCTCCACTCGATATTCCTCCTATCAAGGCTATTGATGCCAACACGGGTGAAGAAGTATTTCGCCACGCCTCGGATAGTGAACCTTTCTCTGCCCTTGCTTTCAAACTTCAGGCTGACCCGTTTGTCGGTCAACTCACATTTTTCCGCGTATATTCTGGAACCATTGAATCTGGGACTTATATTTATAACTCAACTACAGGGAGTAAAGAGCGTTTGGGAAGAATAGTGCGTCTCCAAGCCAATGATCGTGAGGAGGTTAAAAAAGTTTTTGCCGGAGAAATTGCGGCCGCGGTAGGACTCAAAGGTGCTAAAACTTCCCACACCTTCTCGGATGAAGAGCATCCTATTATTCTCGATCAAATTACATTTCCTGAACCAGTTATCTCTCTTCGCATTGAACCGAAGACTAAAGCCGACCAAGAGAAAATGGGCATGGCTCTTAAACGACTTTCTGACGAAGACCCGACTTTCAAAATTAAATCAGACCAAGAAACTGGCGAGACGGTTATTATGGGTATGGGTGAATTACATCTAGAAATTATTGTTGACCGTATGAAGCGCGAGTTTGCTGTGGAGGCTAACGTCGGCAAGCCCCAAGTGGCCTATAAAGAAACTATTACCGGTGAAGCCGAGGTGGAAAACAAATATATCAAACAAACTGGTGGTAAGGGTCAGTATGGTCATGTCAAAATCAAGATTAAACCTCTCCCTCACTATGATCCGGAAGAAAAAGTTCCTAAAAATGCTCACCGTGAACCAGGATTTGAATTTATTGACGCTATTAAAGGAGGCGTTATTCCACAGGAGTTTATTCCTGCAGTAGAGAAGGGTATTAGAGAAGCGATGGATAGAGGAATTGTTGCCGGCTACAAGATGACAGATATCTCTGCTGAACTTAACTATGGTTCTTACCACGACGTTGACTCGTCTGAAATCGCTTACAAGATTGCTGCCTCTCAAGCTTTCCAAGAAGCAGCTAAGAAAGCTAAACCAGTGATCCTCGAGCCTATTATGAAGGTAGAAGTAGTAGTGCCAGAGAAGTTCATGGGCGATATCACTGGTAACCTCTCTGGTAAACGCGGACAAATCGAGGCTATGGAAGATAGGAATGAGCTCAAAGTGGTACGCGCCAAAGTGCCTCTCTCTGAAATGTTCGGATATGTGACATCACTGCGCTCAATGACTGAAGGTCGTGGTTCTTCTACTATGGAATTCGACCATTACGCTATCGTTCCTCAAAACGTCGCTCAGACTATCATCGAGGCAAGGATGGGTGGGGAAGTAGGTTGACTATTTGGGGCTGTTTGTATAACATAGCCCTTACGCGTGATACGCCGTTTTGGCCTTGATCTTTGAGATTATCTCAATAAGGATTGGTTAAACGGCTTGCCCCGCCTGAACTAGGCGGGGTGAAATGCGTTCAAACATTAATATCTATTCAATAATAATTTACTAAATACTATGGCAGCAGAATTTGATCGTTCCAAGCCTCACATCAACGTTGGTACCATCGGACACGTTGACCACGGCAAAACAACTCTTACCGCCGCTATTCTCAACGTTCTTCATAGAGCGGGCAAGACAGCGACAGTCAAGGACGTCGACCAGATCGACAACTCTCCAGAAGAGAAGGCGCGCGGTATTACTATCGCCCTTTCGCATTCTGAATACGAGACTGATACTCGTCACTACGCCCACGTGGACGCTCCCGGACACGCCGACTATATAAAAAACATGATTACTGGTGCTGCTCAAATGGACGGCGCTATCCTTGTAGTTGCAGCCACTGACGGCGTGATGCCCCAAACTCGCGAACACATCCTTCTTGCTAAGCAAGTGGGTGTGCCAAAAATCGTTGTTTTCCTCAACAAATGCGACATGGTTGCTGACAAAGAACTTATCGCTCTTGTTGAAGAAGAAGTTCGTGATCTCTTGAAGAAATACGAATATGACGGCGCCAACGCTCCGGTTATCCAAGGTTCGGCTCTCAAGGCTCTTGAGGCTACCGGTATAGATGATGAATGGTCTAAGAAGATTCTCGAACTTACAGACGCTCTCGACACTTATTTCCCAATTCCAGTTCGTGAAATTGAAAAGCCATTTCTCATGCCGGTTGAAGACGTCTTCTCTATTGAAGGTCGCGGTACTGTGGTTACTGGCCGTATTGAAAGAGGCCAAGTAAAAGTTGGTGAAGAAGTAGAAATCGTCGGTATCAAACCTACCTCCAAGACCACCGTTACTGGCATTGAAATGTTTAACAAGTCTCTTAAAGAAGGTATGGCTGGCGACAATGCCGGTATCCTTCTTCGTGGTGTTAAGAAAGAAGATCTACACCGAGGTCAGGTTCTTGCCAAAACTGGTTCTGTCACTCCTCACACTGACTTTACAGCTGAAGTGTATATTCTGAAGAAAGAGGAAGGCGGTCGTCACACTCCGTTCTTTACTGGTTATAAACCCCAATTCTACATTCGTACTACCGACGTTACTGGTGAAGTTACCCTTGCTGAAGGAGTAGAGATGGTTATGCCCGGCGATACAGCAACCTTTACGGTAAAGCTTGTTGCTCCTGTGGCTCTTGAAAATGAACAGCGTTTTGCTATCCGTGAAGGAGGTAAAACCGTTGGTGCCGGTGTTGTCACTAAAGTAATTGCATAACCAACAACCAACGACTAATAACCGACAACGAATCCAAAAGTTGTAGGTAGTGAGTTGTTAGTTGCAAAATCTATGGCTATAAAACCAACTACTAAGAAAGTTCTTGAAAAAAAACCAAGAAAAAAAGTTACCAAACCCAAGACGGTTAAAACTCCTAAGACGGAAGAGGTCACTTCTCGTCTACGTATTCGAGTTAGGGCTTATGAGTCCAAGATTCTAGATGTCTCGGTTAAACAAATCATAGACACCGCTCTCCGCTATGACGCCAAGATCCAGGGGCCTATCCCTCTACCAACGGAGATCAAGAAGTACACCGTCAATCGTGCTGCCTTTGTCTACAAAAATGCTCGAGAGCAATTCGAGATGCGTATTCACAAACGATTGATTGACATCTTGAATCCAACTCCAAAAATTATTGAATCACTAACGAACTTAAGTTTGCCTAGTGGTGTCAATATCGATGTGAAGTTGATCTAATCCTTCGACGAAGCTCAGGATAAATAAAAGAAATGAAATCCTTAAACGCCAAGAAAGTAAATATGACTCAAATCTTCGATGAAAGCGGAGAGGTCTTTCCTGTTACTCTTGTCGTGGTTGAGGCAGAGAAAGGTGAGACCTTGAGTACTGATTCTCAAAGTCTCACCTTGAAAGAGGGAGATATTGTCACGGTTTCTGGGAAAACCAAAGGCAAGGGTTTCCAAGGTGGGGTGAAGAGACATGGGTTTGCTGGCGGACGTCGTTCTCACGGTCAGAAACACTCAGAGCGCGAAGTTGGCTCTATCGGTGGTGGTGGTCGTGCTGGTGGGCGTGTTATCAAAGGTCTACGCATGGCTGGTCGTATGGGCGGTAACAAGATAACTGTAAAAAATCTAAGAGTTATCAAGGTTCTCCCAGAGACACGTGAAATCTTCATCCGAGGAGCTATTCCCGGAAGACGCGGTAGCGTACTTCTGATCAAGTCAAAGTAAAAACATGGAAGCGACAATATACAGCACAGACGGGAAGAAGTCCGGAACAATCTCATTACCAGCAAATATTTTTGGTGTCCGCTGGAATGCTGACCTCGTTAAACAAGTGGCAGACTCCATGCTTTCTTCTCGTAGAAAAAATGTCGCTCATACCAAAGATAGGAGTGAAGTGAGCGGGGGAGGCAAGAAACCTTGGAAACAAAAAGGCACCGGTCGCGCACGACACGGCTCTACTCGTTCACCTATCTGGGTTGGTGGAGGTGTGACTGGTGGTCCAAGAAACGAAAAGAATTTTGAGCGCAAAGTTTCTCAGAAAATGAGAACAAAGGCTCTCTACACTATCCTTTCTAGAAAGATGCGAGATGGCGAAGTTCTTTTTGTAAAATCAATTGTTTTAACTGATTTCAAAACAAAGGAAGCAGTCAAGACACTTCAATCTCTCTCAAGCATCAAGGGGTTTGAGGATATTTACAAGAAGAGAAAGAATTCAGCTATTATCGCTCTACCAAGCAAGGAAAAGAAGGTTGAACGCGCTTTCAGCAATATTGGCAATGTAGAAATGTTTGAAGCAAGAAATCTTGACCCAGTATCATTACTTGGATATAAATATCTGGTAATTGAGAACCCAGAGAAGGCTTTCAAAGTATTGCCGGGTGTAAGTAGAAAGGACAATGAATAATTCGAACATCAAACCAGTGAGCGTGCTCTTAAGACCTCGGATCACCGAGAAGGCAGCTTTGGGCGTAGATAAACTCAATGTCTATGTTTTCGAGGTCACTAAAGATGCCACCAAAAAATCTATCAGTACCTCTGTTCATGGTGCTTACGGGATTACTCCCACGAAAGTGCGGGTTGTTTCTCTACCGGCCAAAAAGGTTTTTGTCCGAGGCAAAAGAGGCATCAAGAGCGGGGTAAAAAAGGCTTACGTTTACCTAAAGAAGGGAGATAAAATCGAGTTAATATAATCCTTCGACTTCGCTCAGGATAAATTTAAAAAAATTTATGAAAAAGTATAAGCCCACAACCAAATCTCGTCGCAATATGTCCGGTATCAATTTCCGGAAAATTCTGACCACTTCTAAGCCAGAGAAGTCTCTCACTAGTGGTTTCAAGCGTGGTTCTGGCCACGGCAAGAATGGTCGCATCACTACTCGTCATAAGGGTGGCGGTCATAAACGTCTTTTTCGTGATGTTGATTTCTCTTTCAATAAATACGACATTCCTTTCACTGTGAAGACCGTTGAATACGACCCCAATCGTTCTGGCTTTATCGGTCTAGTAGTTTATCGAGATGGTGAGAAAAGATATGTTCTTCTTCATAACACGGCTCGGGTCGGAGACACTTACCTCGTGTCTGAAAAGGCGCCTCTGACTCCCGGTAACCGACTTCCTTTAGGAAATATAAGTTTGGGTACTTTTGTCTACAATGTGGAGCTTAAACACAAGGGTGGAGCAAAGATTGCGCGCTCTGGTGGTGATTATGCAAAAGTTTTAGCCAAAGAAGGTGGTTATGTGGATTTGAAAATGCCTTCAAGCGAAGTTCGCAAGGTTCCTGTCAATGCCTGGGCCTCTGTGGGAGAAGTTTCTAATAATGAAAATCGTTTGGTCAAGCTCGGTAAAGCCGGTCGCTCGCGTTGGTTGGGTATTCGACCTACAGTCCGTGGTACTGCACAAAATGCCGTTGATCACCCACACGGAGGAGGAGAAGGCAGACAGGGTCGTGGACGTCGTCGCGCTATTTCTATCTATGGTAAACCAACAGGCAAGGGTCAGAAGTCTCGCCGAGCAAAGAAATATTCAAACAAATTTGTTGTCACTCGTCGCAAGGTTGGGAAGAGATAGAAAAAGGTTTTTCTATTATATAGAAAGATTTGCATTAAATTTTTATTCCTGTAGAGTATTCTCCATAAGGTCAAAGACAAGGGGCAACCATAAGTCCTCTCGAGACTTCTCACTCTGGCCTTATTCAATAATAATGGCCCTAAATCGAGCTAAAAAAGAAGAGGTTGTTAAGAAATTAAAAGAAGCACTAAAGCACTCCAAGTCTCTAGTCTTTGTTAATTTCCGCGGATTATCCGTGACGAATGCAACTTCTATGCGACGCGCTCTCAAGAAGGAGGGTGTTTCTTATATGGTGGCAAAAAAAACTTTGACCAACCTCGCGCTTGATGAAGAAAAGTTTGAAGGCACTAAACCGCCTTTGGAAGGGGAGTTAGCTCTTGCTTGGGGAGAAGATCTGGTGGCTCCAGCTCGTGAGGTTTATATCTTTCAGAATAAATTTCCTGAAAGTCTAAAGATGATGGGAGGAATATTCGAAGGACGTTTTATGACAGCCTTCGAAATTGAAGAGATAGCCAAGATTCCTACCATGGATGTTCTTCGGGGTAAGTTTGTTAATATCATCAATTCCCCTATACAGCGCATAGCTCTCGCGCTTAATGAGATAGCCAAGATTAAAAATTAAATAAATAATATGGAAAAAGATACAAATACTGTACCAGCATCTGATGAAAAAACGGTTCCTGCGGTTCCTGCGGTTCCTGCCAAAGCCGTTGATGTGCCAGCTAAGTTTAAAAAAATCGTAGAAGAAATAGAATCCATGTCAGTTCTTGATCTCAATGAGTTGGTAAAAACTTTTGAGAATAAGTTCGGAGTATCTGCTTCTGCTGTAGCTGTCGCTGGTCCCGCTGTCGCTGGTCCTGCCGCAGATGAGAAATCGACAGCCTCTGTTGAACTCACCGACAGTGGTGCTAACAAAATTGCCATCATCAAGGTGGTGAAAGAGGTTTTGGGTCTTGGTCTTAAGGAGGCTAAAGATTTGGTTGACGCTGCGCCTTCTATGCTTAAGGCTGATATGAAGAAAGAAGAGGCCGAAGCCTTCAAAACTCAAATAGAAACAGCCGGCGGTAAGGTAACTCTCAAGTAGTTGCTATAGTTTCCTAACTGGATAGAATGTAGGCATGAAATCAGTTTCTCACATTTTTGGCGGTGAGGCTAAAGTTAAGGTAATGCGTCTATTTACCTTTAATCCCAGCCTTGTTTTGACCGTGCCTGAAGTGGCTAGCCGTATCAAAGAGAGAGGGGGCACCGTACGCAAAGAACTCCGTATTTTGACCAAGGCGGGTCTTATCAAACATCGTGCCAAGGGATTTATGCTTGATTCTTCGTATGTATATCTTCCTGCTGTCGAAAATTTCCTTATAGATGCTACTCCTATAAGCAATAAGGAAATAATTAAAAAGATTTCTCAAGCAGGTAATATAAAACTCATTCTTATTTCTGGCGTTTTTCTACATGACCGTGACTCCCGCGTTGATATACTTGTGGTTGGTGATCATTTGAAACAAGCTAAACTATCATCAGCCGTGACATCTATTGAAGCTGAACTTGGTAGAGAATTACGCTATACCGTTTTTGAAACTGTTGATTTTCAATACCGTTTAGGTATCTACGACAAACTTGTTAGAGATATTTTGGATTACAGACACGAGAAAATCCTCAATAAGTTGGGTATTTAGCCAGCCTACCGGCAAGCGGTCCCCTTTAGTATTATCCACACCTACGTAGATTGGAGCTGTTTCTGGTGTATAATAAGTTACATACCCCTTTTAGAGTGGTAATAATTAAAAGCTAAGTGCATTTGCACAAGTATTCCTTTAAGAATATATGTTATTAAACACATGGGGAGAAGTTTTGACTCTTTCCTTCCAGAATCTCTGGATAGGAGTGGTTAACTTTGTCCCGAATCTCGTTATTGCCCTCATCATACTCATCCTAGGATGGTTGATTGGTGCGCTCTTCGGTAGAGCGATTTGGCAAGTGTTCAAGTCTTTGAAAGTTGATGACGCTCTTCGTAGAGCTGGACTTGAGTCCTTTGTTCGTCGTGGAGGTCTTGAACTTGACTCCGGGGCATTCGTTGGGGCTTTGGTTAAATGGTTTGTGATTTTGATTTTCTTAGTAGCTGCTTTGGATGTTCTCGGTCTCTCACAGGTTAACTTCTTCTTACAGGATGTAGTACTTGGCTACTTGCCACGAGTACTGGCCGCAGCTCTAGTTCTTTTGGTAGCCGGTGTCATTGGTGACGTTATTGGACGAGTAGTAGTGACAGCCGCAAAGACCGCTGATGTTAAGTCAGCCCACTTTGTTGGAGCTATTGCTAAATGGGCTATTTGGGTTTTCGCTATCCTTGTAGCGCTCTCACAGCTCGGTATTGCTACTTCGTTTAGTCAAACTCTATTCACTGGTGTTGTCATTGCTGGTTCTCTCGCTCTCGGCCTTTCTTTTGGTCTTGGCGGACAAGAAGCGGCAGCTCGCTTCATCGAGCGACTTCGTAATGAAATGAGTGGTAAGCATCACGAGTAATCCACAGGTATTATTTTAGCTAGATAGTATCTACCTGGCAGAGCCCCGTATCCTTTGGGATACGGGGTTTTGTTTTATCGCCGTTGACTTTAGAGCTTAATTTTTATACTATGTCTCGCACGTCCCGCCATGGCGGGATTGTTTCAGTAATGACCAGATCATCCAAAAAGGGCCCATATGTGGACCCTCGAGTATTGAAAAAAATCGAGGGCAAGAAACCAGAAGCAGTTGGGGTTGTTAAGACGTGGTCAAGAGCCTGTCAGATTGCTCCAGAAATGGTCGGCTTCACCTTTGGAGTTCATAATGGTAAGAATCACATCGAGGTGTTTGTTACTGAAGATATGGTCGGTCACCGTCTCGGAGAGTTTGCGCTTACACGCAAATTTACAAGACACGGAGGAAAAATGCAGAAAGAGCTTGAACAAAAGCAGAAAGAGACGGAAATCGCCGCTGCCAAAGCAGCCAAAGGAACGGCAGAAAGTAAAAAATAAACAGTAGATAATAAACAGAAAAATGTCAGAATCTAAGGCCAAACTCAATAATTACAGACAATCTCCGCGTAAGGTCCGTTTAGTGGCTGATACTATTCGCGGAAAGAAGGTTGAGGACGCTATCACCGCGCTTTCATTTGTACCGAGACGTTCTGCCTTACCAATTCAGAAACTTCTGGCATCAGCTTTGGCCAATGCTAAAAATCTTTCTTTATCTCCAGAGAGTTTAGTGATTAAAGAGATTAGAGTTGATGAAGGTGCCACTCTATTTCGTAGCCGTCCTCGTTCTCGCGGGATGGCCAATCCAATACGCAAAAGAACTTCACACATTTCTGTAACGCTTTCTGATATCAAGAAAAAATCATGACTCACACAGTACATCCATATTCACATCGTTTAGGCATCCTTAGAGATTGGAAATCTCGATGGTTTTCTCCTAAAGGTAAATATAAATATGCTTTGCGTGGAGATATTTTGATTCGACAATATTTGGAAAAGAAGCTCAAAGGTTTTTTTGTCGCTCTCATAGAGATAGAAAGGAGCGAGAAGGCTCTGCGTATCATCATAAGTTCATCTCGCCCAGGCATGATTATCGGACGACAAGGTGATGGCGCGGAATTACTTAGAAAAGAAATCAAGGGCATTCTTCTAAAGCACGAATTACTTGAGGAGAAGGTTGATATTAAGCTCGATATCATTGAGATCAAATCAGCTGAGTCCAATGCGGCTATCGTTGCCCAAATGATTGTGGAGGGTCTTGAGAAGCGGCTGCCTTTTAGACGGGTAATGAAGCAGATGTTGGAGAAGGTGATGGCCAATCGCGATGTGCTAGGTGCTCGCATTCTACTCTCTGGTCGTCTTGGTGGCGCCACTATGAGTCGTACCGAGGATCGCAAACTTGGACGTATTCCTCTTCAGACTCTACGCGCTGATGTAGATTATGCTCTGGATAAAGCCATAATGTCATATGGAACTATTGGAGTTAAGGTTTGGATATATAAGGGAGATATTTTTGACAAATAACATGTTATTCCCTAAGAAAGTTAAACATAGAAAGTGGCAGACAATGCGTAAGAATCCTCTGAAAGTTGGAGTGGCTACGCGCGGTGTCACAGTGGCCTTCGGTTCATATGGCCTGAAGGCTCTTGGACACGCGCGTATTCGCTCCAACCAAATCGAGTCCGCGAGAAAAGTCCTTTCTCGTTCTGTGGGGAAGTCCGGTCGTTTCTGGATTCGCATTTTCCCAGATATGCCATATACTTCCAAACCAGCAGAAGTAAAGCTTGGTAAAGGAAAAGGGGATTTGCAGGGTTATGTGGCCCCAGTTTTGGCGGGAAGAATAATCTTTGAAGTAGAGGGTACGACGGAGGCTGTGGCCAAAGAAGCGCTACGCAAGGCCGGGACCAAACTACCGGTGAAGACTAAGATAGTGACAAGACAGTAAACAGTACCCAGATATGAAAAAAACAAATTACAAAGGTAAACCAAAACAAGATTTAATAAAAACTCTCGGAGAGAAACGGGAAAATTTGCGTAAAATCAGGTTTGGTACTACCGGCTCAAAGACTCGTAATGTTAAAGAAACGGCGAGCCTAAGGAAGGAAGTGGCTCGAATTATGACGGAGCTAACTTCCATCAGGCAGGTTGGTGTTGATAAAAAATAATATGGATACTGAAAAAACAATAAAAGGAAAAGTTCTTTCTGGCACGGTAGTATCAAACAAGATGAAGGATACTGTAGTTGTCCTTGTCGAACGCTATGGGAAGCATCCTAAATACAGCAAGTTCATAAAACGAGGCAAGAAATTTAAAGCGCATGATGTGGGCAACACTAAGGCCATAGGTGACAAGGTTAAGATTATTGAATCGAGACCTATTTCGAAAGATAAGCATTTTATAGTAGTATAAACTCTCTTTATGGTTCAACCACAATCAATTGTTCAAATAGCAGACAACTCCGGAGCCAAGCTTGGGCGCATCTTCAAGGTGCTGGGGAGCTCTAAAAAGCGTTATGCCTCTATTGGAGAACTGGTCGTACTCTCGGTCCAAAAAGCTGAACCAAGAAAGCAGGTGAAAAAGAAGGATGTTCTCTTTGGCGTGGTTGTGCGACAGAGAGCGCCTTTTAGACGAAAAGACGGCACCTATATACGCTTCGATGAAAACGCTGTGGTTATTTTGGATAATGCCAAAAAGGAGCCCATGGCCGGCCGTGTTTTCGGCCCTATTCCAAGAGAGATCGGCGAAGCTGGATTTCAGAAGATTATTTCTCTAGCACCAGAAGTGGTATAGCTAGCGCAAACATCATGCATGTAAAAAAAGGAGACAACGTCATAGTATTGGCAGGCAAAGATAAAGGAAAGATCGGTAAAATTTCGCGCGCTTTGCCACGCGAAGATATGGTCTTGGTAGAGGGGGTAAATATAAAAAAGGTTCACCAGCGTTCCAAGAAAAGTGGCACAAAGGGTGCGATCATAGAAAAAACTTTTCCTATACACGTTTCAAATGTAAAAATCCATGGAAAATCTTAACCCCTCAACTATGTTCGGGATAAAAGACAAGTCAAAGAAAACCTTTGAGGCTCTCAAGGCAGAGCGAGGCTACAAGAATCGGATGCAAGCGCCGAGACTTTTAAAAGTGGTTGTCTCTACCGGCGTGGGCTCATTTAAAGATAAGGCCAAATTTAAAATAGTTGAAGATCGTCTAGCGCGTATTACCGGTCAGAAAGCCGCTCCTCGTGGTGCCAAAATTTCTGTGGCAGGTTTCAAGTCCAGGCAAGGCGACACTGTCGGCTATCAGGTAACATTGCGAGGTAGGAGAATGTTTGATTTTCTGGACAGACTAGTACATATCGCCCTGCCTCGAACTAAAGACTTTCGTGGTATCCCAACTACAGCAGCAGATGAGATGGGCAACTACACTCTAGGGATCAAAGAACACAACGTTTTTCCTGAAACCTCTGATGAAGAGCTTAAAGATGTCTTTGGCCTAGCTATAGCCATCGTCACTACGGCGAAATCTAAAGAAGAAGTCCTCGCGTTTCTCACCTATCTAGGGTTTCCATTCAAGAAATAATGTGTTAGTATAGCTCTTCGATGGCAAAAACATCAGTAATAGCACGTTCTCAAAAGAAGCCTAAATTCTCTACAAGGGCGACTTCCCGCTGTTTTCGTTGTGGAAGGAAGCGTGGTTATATGAGAGATTTTGACCTTTGCCGTATTTGTTTTAGAGAACTCGCCAATGAAGGCAAGATTCCCGGGATAAAAAAGTCTTCTTGGTAGTTCGACTAGCTCACTATAAATAAAATTATGGACACAATTTCGAACATGATCATACAAATCAAAAATGCCGGCAATGCCGGACATGTCCGTGTTGTCGTTCCTTATTCCAAGCTTAAAGACTCTATTGCTCAAGTTTTGAAGAAAGAAAATTTTGTCAAAGACGTGCTAACTGAGACTAAAAAAGGTAAAAAAATGTTAGCTCTAGAACTTTTTATCGAAAATCGCATACCAAAGATAAAAGGAGTTAAGCGTATTTCTAAACCATCAAAAAGAATCTACAAGAGTTCATCCGATATTCGTTCTGTGAAAAATGGTTATGGCGCTTTAATCATCTCTACTTCTAAGGGTGTGATGTCTGGTCGCGACGCAAGGAAAGCAAGTTTAGGTGGGGAGGCCCTCTTTCAGATTTGGTAACAGTTTGATTTCAATATAAATACACATTCATGTCACGTATCGGAAAAAAAATTATAATACTGCCAGAAAAAACTGAAATAAATATTTCGGGTGGCAAAGTTTCCGTCAAAGGCCCTTTTGGGGAGTTGACTAGAGAGCTCCACCCCATTATCGAAGTTAAGGTCGACGGCAACGAAGTCACTCTCTATCCTAAAAAATTAACCCTCGAAAGCCGAGCTCTCTGGGGCACCTATGCTTCTCATATTACGAATATGATTTCCGGTGTTAACAAGCCATTTGAGAAGAAGTTGATTCTTGAGGGTATAGGATTTAAATCTGAAGTTAGTGGAGATAAAATTAATCTGGCTTTAGGGTTTTCCCATCCGGTAGTTGTATTAATACCTGCGAGTCTTAAGGTGACAGCGGAGAAGAATGTTATCACCGTATCTAGTTCCAACAAAGAAGAAGTTGGTCAGTTTGCCGCCAAATTACGCGCTCTTAAGAAACCCGAACCTTATAAAGGCAAGGGTATGCGTTATAGCGATGAGGTTATTAGACGCAAGCAAGGTAAAAAATCAGTATAATGGAATCAACACGTAACAGAAAAAGAAAGAAGATTAGAGCCAAGATTTCTGGTACTTCCGATCGCCCACGCCTCTCAGTCTTCAAATCCAATAAGGCTCTCTACGCCCAACTTATAGATGATGATTTGGCTCTCACTCTTGTATCTGCGTCTGGTAGCGATGCTACAAAGGTGGGCGCGGATCTAGCCAAAAAGGCCAAAACCAAAAAGATTGAAGAAGTTGTCTTCGACCGAGGGGGCTATATTTATACAGGCAAGGTTCGAGCTCTTGCGGAAAGCGCGCGCGAGGCCGGATTAAAATTCTAAGATTGACTACAAACAAAATGACTGAAGATGCAAATACAAATATTCCCGCAAAACCTACGCCAGTTGCACCAGTGGTTACTCCTGTAGTAGCGGTTGTTCCAAAGGCTCGCGAGGAGCGAGGTGGAAGAGGAGGTGGTAGGGGTGGAAGAGGCGGTGGCCGTCAGCCACGTCGCCGTGATGCTCGTGCTAAACCAGAATTTGATCAGAAAATCATCAGTCTTAGACGTGTGACTCGCGTGGTAGCTGGCGGTAGACGATTTAGTTTCTCAGTCGCGTTAGTAGCCGGCAATAGAAAGGGAACTGTTGGAGTCGGTCAAGGCAAAGCCGGAGATACTCCGCTTGCCATAGAGAAAGCTTTTAGAGATGCAAGGAAGAATATGATTACCGTCAACACAACTAAGAAAATGTCTATCCCGCACGATGTTGAGGCTAAATACGCGGCCTCACGTGTTAAAATTATGCCAGCTCCAGATAAAGGTATTCTTGCTGGTAGTTCTGTTCGTACCGTTCTTGAACTTGCGGGTTTACGAGAGATTGGTGCCAAACTTCTTTCCAAAAGCAAAAACAGCACTAATAATGCTTACGTGGCCATCAAGGCTTTACAAAAACTTGAGGGTACCAAGATAAGGGGCGAAAGCAAATAAATTTACGAGTATGCAATTTCACAATCTTCAAGCCAAGACAAAAAGAAAACGCTCCCGACAAGTGGGCCGTGGTGGAACCCGTGGCAAAACATCGGGCCGTGGAACCAAGGGTCAGAATGCTCGCGCCGGACGGAAAAAACGACCAGAACTACGCGATATTATCAAACGTGTGCCCAAACTTCGCGGTCGTGGCAAATCATCTCTCAAATCTTTTCAGACTAAGGCCTCTGGCACAGTACTCTCCACCCTCCTTTCTAAAAAGAAGGCAGGAAGAGCCAAGGTAAAATAAAATAAAATGTCCAGATTTAGCGAGAAATTGAGACTTATCTTCAGAGACGAATCACTTAGAAAAAAAATATTTTTTATTCTTGGTATTTTAGCCGTCTCGCGTCTTTTTGCTATTATCCCGATACCAGGTATTGATGTTTCGAGACTTCAGAGTTTCTTTGCCAATAGTGAATTCTTGAATCTTTTAAATCTTTTCTCCGGAGGAGGACTCTCTAATCTCTCTATTGTCATGCTTGGTGTGGGTCCGTATATTACCGCTTCGATTATCATGCAACTAATGACTGTGATGGTACCAAGACTTAAGGCGCTTTATCAAGAAGAAGGTGATGCCGGCAGGCGTCGCTTCGCTCAATACTCAAGACTCTTGACTGTGCCTCTAGCCGCTATTCAAGGTTACGCGTTTCTTAAGTTACTCCAGGGGCAAGGTATCTTGCCGGCGCTTCCATTAAATGTTTTCTTGGTCGATATATTGGTTATCGTGGCAGGTTCCATGCTTCTTATGTGGTTAGGCGAACTTATAACAGAGTTCGGAGTAGGAAACGGTGTTTCCCTCATTATTTTTGCCGGCATTGTCGTTTCACTTCCAACAGTGATAAGTCAACTTATCTTCACCTTCGATCCAGCGCAATTGCCTATATATATCATTGGCTTGGCCGTCACGCTCTTGGTCACATTTGGTGTTGTGGTGGTGACAGAAGCAGAGCGACCCATACCCATTACTTACGCTAAACAAGTTCGAAGTGGGGGGCAGACTACTGGAGGCCTTTCTACATACCTGCCTTTGCGTGTTAATCAGGCCGGAGTTATCCCTATCATCTTTGCTCTTTCTATACTTCTTTTCCCGCAAATGATTTTTCAGTTTTTGAGTCAATCAAGTGTGCTTATAGTGGCCAATATCTCTAATCTTATACTCGGCCTTCTTGCTAATAACTGGTTTTATACTTCTGCTTACTTTGTACTCGTCTTCCTCTTCACCTATTTCTACACCGCCGTTACCTTCGACCCGGATTCAGTGGCAACGAACCTTCAGAAGTCCGGAGCCTTCGTTCCCGGTGTGCGACCAGGGCCAGCTACCTCTGAACACATTGCGCGTATTCTCACTCGTCTGACTCTTGTCGGAGCCCTTTTCTTAGGCACTATTGCAATCCTACCGCTCATCCTGCGTTCTGTCACTGGTATTCAGGCTCTCGCTATCGGAGGTACCGCCTTGCTAATCGTCGTATCAGTAGTCCTTGATCTTACAAAGAAGATTAACGCACAGGTTTCAGTGCGTGAATACTAATTTGGATTATAATAGGCAGATGCTTCACACGATTATTTTTATTGGTCGTTCTGGTTGTGGTAAGGGAACACAAGCCGGTCTTCTCAAAGATTACATCGCAGATCTTGACGAAGATAAACACCAGATTCTTTCTGTTGAGAGTGGAGAGCGTTTCCGTCAATTTATCAGAGGGCAAAGTTTCTCGTCAGAGCTCTCGCGAAAGGTTTATGAAAACGATGCTCGCCAGCCAGATTTTTTAGCCTGTGCTATTTGGAGTGATATCCTAATTGAGGAATTGGACAAAGATATGCACATTGTTTTTGACGGGGCTCCGCGTTCACTGCCAGAGGCCATTATGATTTCAACTGCTATGGAGTTTTATAAACGTGAGAGGCCGACTGTTATCTATATAAATGTTTCAAGAAAGTGGTCCGAAGAAAGACTTTTGGCTAGGGGGCGCGACGATGACACTTCTCTTTCTAGGATTGATAAACGTCTTGATTGGTTTAACAGAGATATTATCCCGGCCATCGAATATTTTAAAAACAATAAACTTTACAGACTCATAGAAGTTAATGGCGAGCAATCAATAGAGAAGGTCCATGACGATATAATCTCTACTTATGGCTATGAGACTTAAGACTAAAGAAGAGATAGAAATTTTGCAGGAAGGGGGGAAAAGACTCGGTAAAATTCTTTCAATACTCGGCACTAAAGTTGTCCCAGGGGTCACTAATTTTTTTCTTGAAGATGAGGCTCTACGGCTTATAGAAGAGGAGGGTGATAAGCCTGCCTTTCTTGGTTATAGACCCGAAGGAGCAAGACGGGATTTCCCAGCGTCTCTCTGCCTCTCTATAAACGACGAGATTGTTCACGGCATACCAAACGAAACAAAAAAGATTATCAACGAAGGTGATATCGTCTCTCTCGACCTCGGTTTAATCCATCGAGGACTTATCACTGACGCCGCTATTACTGTGCCAGCAGGGAAGATAGATGAAGAAGCCCAGAGACTGATAGAGACCACCAAACGGGCGCTCTATGCGGGTATCGAGGCTGCTAAACCAGGTAGAAACATTGGTGACATAGGTTTTGCTATCAGTAAAGTTGTTGATGGAAGTGGCTTTTCTCTGGCTGAAGATTTGGTTGGCCATGGTGTTGGGCACAAGGTGCATGAGGATCCCTTTGTGCCAAATTTTGGTACCCCAGGTCAGGGAGAGAAGCTTGTCCCCGGTCTAGTGATTGCCTTAGAGCCGATGGTCAATACAGGAACATCAAGGATAAAAGTTTTAAGCGACGGCTACACCATCAAGACTCGTGACGGTTCTCGTAGCGCCCACTTCGAACACTCTATTGCAATTACCGAAGAAGGCCATATCGTTTTAACACAAGAGTAGCCCAGTCTCTTTGATGAAAAGATTTTCGGATCCGACAAATACGCCCTAATCACAAATGTACGATATATCGTACATTTCTTGACTAGCGGTTGATTATTCGTTATTCTCTATTCTTAATTAGTAAATTATGAACCATCCAAAGAAGGAAAGAACATTTGTCGCTATCAAACCTGATGGCATCCAGAGAAGTCTTATTGGAGAAATAGTCTCGAGACTTGAAAGGGTTGGTCTCAAGCTCGTAGCTATTAAGATGCTTGTCGCAAATAGCGGTCAGGTTGAAGAGCATTACAGCCAATTGGATGAAAAAATAAGGAAATATCTTATAAAATATATGACCAGTGGACCCATTATCGCTATGGTTTGGGAAGGAGCGCACGCGGTCAAGATCACAAGAAAGATTGTTGGTTGTACGGAACCGCTCACTTCTGACGTAGGGACCATTAGAGGTGATTATGTCTTAGATTCTTATGCGATGTCTGATGAAGACGGCCGTGCTGTAAGGAACCTTATCCATGCCTCGGGCTCTCCTGAAGAGGCAGAAAAGGAAATTAGTCATTGGTTTAAGCCGGAAGAGGTCATAGACTACCGTCTTGTACAAGAAGAGATACTTTATGATGTTAATCTAGACGGTATTTTGGAATAGAGTAATTCTAAGAATAAGAATAAGGGGAAATACAATATATTTTTGAATGGAAGTCTATACGATATCAACAGATTTTTAATTTCTTTATGTTAAAATGTGTTTAGGGTTATTTGAGGTATTATCTAGCTAAAATATTTTTAGGGAGTCTATATAGTCTTGTCCCTTGGGACCAGATTGCGGACACCCACCTAGTTTTTAAACTAGGGTATACCAAAATAACCCCAAGAAAAATCCAGACGCGAGTCTGGATTTTTCTTACCAATAGTACGGCCGAAGTATTTGTTATACTAAACAAGTGAAAAAGTACTCTCTTCTCTATATTTCCCTTGGTCTAGTGGCTGTCTTCAGCCTGCTACACTTCCTTGCTCTGGCCTTCTACCTTTATTGGACAGTGTGGTGGTTTGATAACCTCATGCATTTTTTCGCCGGGTTTATCGGAGGACTTATTATCGTCTGGTTTTTATTTGACTCTAATATTTTCTATAAACATCCGACGTCAGTGTTTTTCTCTTTCTTGATTGTGTTCGCTTCCGCTCTTGTCGTGGGGATAGCTTGGGAAGTTTTCGAATATGTAAATGACATCGCCAAGTCTACCGAAGCCTATGCTGTAGATACTTTCCTTGACCTTGTCTTAGATGTTTTGGGTGCAACTCTCGCAAGCCTAATTGGTTTCAAACAAATTTTCCGTACCGAAAACTAGTTTACTTCGCTTGAGCGGTCTCTAGAATTTTCTTCAGAACTTCTGGATGAGTGGAAGCGATTTCAGAAAGAATTTTTCTATCGAGAGCAATTTCTTTTTTCTTTAGAAGCGGGATGAACTTTGAATATGAAATGCCGTTTTCTTTCAGAAAGGCAGAGAGGCGAACGTTCCAAAGGCGTCGGAAGTCTCCCTTCTTGTCTTTCCTGTGGGCGAAGGAGTAAGTGCCGGCATGGAAAATCGCTTCATTGGCTTGCCTCTCTTTGGTTGAACGTCCGTACCTATAACCCTTCACCTTGCGGAGAATATTTTTTCTGGTCTTTAATGCGTTTACACCTTTCTTAACTCTGGACATCGGTTTTTATTATATGTTTACTAAGAATCGACTTCTCGCCTTATTTTTCATATGGAACAGAGAATCACGCTTCTTGACGGATTTAGCTGCGCTACGTTCTTTGGCATTGAAATGGTTTTGTCCCGATTTACGCCCTAAAAGCTTACCTCGCTTGGTGAGTTTGAGACGCTTCGTATAGGACTTATTGGTTTTTATTGACATATGAACTAGGTGCTAGGGGCTTATAGCTACTAGATAAGGCTACATAATACGGATTTAAGCATATTTGTCCAGTATCTAAGCTCTCTCTATCATGACGGTCATCCCTTTTGGACTCTTTTTGGCAGGGTCAGCGATTTTATAATCGACACTTACAAACTTTAACATTCGGTCAATACGTTCGCCAAGGAATTTTTCTTCAAGATATTTTGCTCTTCCGGGTAGGAAAAGATTAACTTTGACACGATTACCTTCGGAGAGCCATTCGCTAACCTTCTTTGCCTTGAGAGCAAGGTCATGATCGCCGGTGCCTAGCTTGACCTGCACAGTCTTTACTTCTGTTGAATGTGATTTTTTGGACTGTTTTGATTTTTTGTTTTCTTCATAGAGATAGCGACCGATATCGGCGATTTTTACAACAGGAGGGATGGTGTTGGGGGAAATTTCTACGAGGTCTAGACCAAGTTCATTGGCTTTCTTGAGGGCACCTTCAAGAGTGAGGACGCCTAGATTCTCTCCATCTTTTCCGATAACACGAAGTTCGTTTGCCCTTATCTGTTGGTTAATACGAGGTTGTTGCAATTTCTTACTTTTAGTTAAACAAGATTATACACTACTCTCTGTTTACTATCTAGCTTCTACTGTTTACTATGTATAGTATGGAATATAAACACAATCCGCCGACCTTAGCCGAATTGAGAACCGAACGAAGACCTTTAAGAGCGCCTCATCGCGAAATCAGGAGCTCTCTCTCCTTCTTCGAAAGTTTGGCTGTCAAAATTACTCGTGGCATTGGTACTATGGGATTCTTTCTTCTCCTCTTTTTTTGGACAGCGGGGTGGCTTTTATGGAACGTCTATGCTCCGCTGGAATGGCGTTTTGATCCGGCACCGGCTTTTGTCATTTGGTTAATCATCTCCAATATCATTCAATTGGTGCTTTTGCCTTTGATCATGATTAGTCAAAATTTTGAAGGGAGGTTTAGCGAACTGCGAGCCCAAGCTGATTTTGAAATTAACCAGAAAGCCGAGAAGGAGATTGAAGTGATCATTGCTCATCTGGAGAATCAGAATGAATTGCTTTTAGAACTAATCCACAAGATAGATAGAAGATAGGGTAGAAGAGAACTTCTTTCCGTGATAAATTTTAGTTAGTGGTCGAGGTACTGTGTAGTCTCATGATTTCTTCTGGACGGGTCGCAACGAAGTCCAGCAAAAATTCAGCAAGATTCACAACGAGTCCTCGCCCCGAGGTCAGGAGCCCTCACCCTCCTGACCTCGCTTTTATTAAAAACGCCCGGCAATAGCCGGGCGTGCTCGTTTAACCTTTTGGGGCCGTTTTTTGTTCATAATGCCGTTTGCCACGACATATAGAAACAAAACAGGCACCAGAGTGCGATAGGTATTATTATCGCGAGTAAACCAAACCTAAAATATATGTGTGCTCTCACTTTTCTCTCCTTATGTCAAAGGCTCTATAACAACTTGATTCTTAACTCAATATAGCCAGTTAATCTTTAAAGTCAACAATGTATAATATACGGATGATAAATATAGACGACTTTAAAAAAATTGAGATCAAGATTGGGAAAGTGAAGTCCGTGGAGAAGGTTGAGGGGGCAGATAAACTTCTGAAATTCATCTTCGATCTTGGCGGGGAAGAGAGGCAAATCCTTTCTGGTATTGCCGAATATTATACCGACTTGGAATCGTTGGTGGGCAAAGAAATGCCTATCTTGGTGAATCTGGAACCAAGAACCATAAGAGGCCATGAAAGCGCTGGTATGGTCCTCGTTGCTATCGTTGACGAACGACCCGTTCTACTCCACCCGGCCACTGATGTCCCACCGGGTAGTGTGGTGAGGTAAAAATAAAGTCACACAAGTAAAAAGCCGCCTGTTGTGGACAGGCGGCCTACATGAATTGAATAAGATTTCCACTTACAAACAGCGTCATATATGCCCATATGACAAAGTTGTAATAACGAACGATATGTATTCTCGCGGATGGACATACGCGCGGTCCCGCTTCGAGTACAAAAATTGGTATTAGTACAAACCACATTTTACTGATGACAAGACCAGCAGACCCCCACTTTTCCAAATAATAGTTAAGTAATGGGTTTGCTTCTACAGCAATACCCATTGTAACGAGGGCTAGGGTTATTCCAAGATCTAAGAGGCAAACGAGCATCAATACTTTTCCAAGTTTACTCATGTCCGCTACTCCTTTCTGGCTGTTCTCATCTTAGAGTAGCATAGAAAATTTTAAATATTACAAACATCAAGGTTTCGCCTTGATGGTGTGGAGATCCTCTAGCGTCAACTTATTTGATTATGCTAATATAGATTTAAATGAATAGTATAGTCAGATTTATCGCAAAGAGATGGCCGTGGTTTAACCGCATGGTCTATCGGCCCTTCAGAGGCGCTCGTCGAGGTTATTGGTATCGACTCCCGTGGAATAAGTTTGACATTAATTCGGTATAAAGTTATATTCCCCTTATAGCAATAACTCAATAAGCAATATGATGAACTTTGGATTTGGCTACTTTGGCGGTTTCGGTTGGATGTTTATGATTCTCTGGTGGGTGTTGATAATTGTCGGTATTGTCACTCTTATCAAGTGGCTCACTAATCAATCTGATGGCACCAATAATCGTAAGAAACCCGACTCCACTCAGGGCAAGTCGGCACTCGAAATTTTGCAAGAGCGATACGTCAAAGGAGAGATCAACAAGCAGGAGTTTGAAGAAAAAAAGAAAGATTTGGTCTGAAGCCTTGTGTGTAGGGGGCTTGAATGTTTCTAGAATCAATTTTTGGTCTGGTCTGCTAGACTAGAGAGATGTTGAAGAAAGTCATCAAATTTTTTAGACCGGTAATCTGGGTGATGATAAAAGTTTACTATCGTATATTTAATTCAGAAACTCGTGGTGTTAAAGTAGTTTTGACGCATGAAGATGAGATTTTATTTCTCAAACACACATATGGTCGAGAATATAATTTCCCCGGTGGTGGATTAAAAAAGGCCGAAGATCCAGAAGCCGGAGCGAGAAGGGAGGTGATGGAGGAACTCGGCATTAAGCTCGACAAGTTGACTTTTATAAAAGCGATTGTGCCAGATATTAAATACGAGTATAGAAAAAACACCATTTATATATTCACTTCTGAAGTTTCAGATAAGAATATTCATCCTGCAAGTTTTGAGATTGAGACTGTGATATGGCGCAAGGTATCTGAACGACCCTCCCTCGGCCACACTTCTTACGAGATTTTCAAAGCATTTCAGGACAGTCGAATCTAATTGTGCCAAATACTTGCGACCGCTAGTATTTGGCACTTTTGATTTGGTGGAGATGGGCGGAATCGAACCGCCGTGCAAGAAGAAATCAGAATGAAATCTACGCGAAGTAGTTTGCTTCATTGAATTCGAGAGATAAGGTACAAAACAAACGAAAGCCCTTAAATCTCTATCCTCTAAGTTTCAAAACAGGTCAAGGAAATTCTGTTTCTAAGTCCCGAATGATTACACAGCTTTCCAAGCACGAGACACTCTTGAAGGCTATGTCGCTAGGTTGGAGTTAAACTCGAACGTAAGCGAAAGCGAAGTCGTTCGCCGTAAAATACGGAGAAACAATTGACTTGGCTCGTGCGACAATTGAGTCTGCACTTAAGTTTGAAGCGGATTAAAGAGTCACTTCTGCTCTCTCGCGCATCAATCCGACGGATCTCCCTGTCTAGGCCGATCATCCCCATATTTAAACCCACGCCTTTGGCGGGGCAAGATTACAATGTTCTCTTTAGGTCTCTTTCGACATCACGCTTCTTTATCGCCTGACGTTTATCAAATTTCTTTTTACCGCGAGCGATGGCGATGTCGAGTTTCAGAAACCTACCCTTATTATACACCGAAATAGGGACGATTGTCAATCCTTTGGTTTGCTCAGCTCCTCTAAGCTTTTCCACCTCATCTTTTGTAAGGAGTAATCTCCTTGCGCGCGTAGCGTCATAGTCTTGCGGGGCATTTTTCGGCTGATACGGTGGTATTTCTGCACTCACGAGATATGCCTCATTGCCTCTTATGGCGACAAAAGCCCCTCTCAAATTCATTTTACCCTCCTTTATCGACTTTACCTCCAATCCCAAAAGCTCGAGGCCTAGGGTGAAGCGTTCGAGGATTTCGTAATCAAACAAGGCTTTTGAATTGTTGGCGAAAGTTGCCATAAGACAAATCATATCAAACTCTGGCCTCGGACTCTCTAACAAGCTATAATGCCCTAATGAAAATGCCACCCACTAGAGGCAAGAAAATTATCATCACCAAGCCACCTAAGAAGGGCCCTGTTCCTCCTAGGAGAGCTTTTCTTGGGCAAATACTTCTTACTGTTGTTGTCTTTTTCTTCTTTGTCAGCCTCTATTCGTCAATTTCCGACCCCGCAAAAAATCTTGAAGAGATTTCCATTTCCAATCTGGCACAAGAAATATCTCTTGGCACTGTTTCCTCCATTGTTGTGGTGGGCGATAGACTAGAGGTCACTTTCACAGACGGAGTAGAAAAAATTTCCAAGAAAGAAGCGGGCACGGCGCTCTCTACCACTTTTAAAAATTATGATGTTCCCACAGAAACTCTTTCGAAAATAAATATTGAAGTGAAAAATGATAGAGGCTTTATGTACTGGTTTGCCTCTCTTGCTCCCATCCTCCTCCCCATTGCCTTTATAGTTTTTTTCCTCTGGTTTCTCTCAAGACAGGTTAAGGGCGCGGGAATGCAAGCCTTCACCTTCGGACAATCCAAGGCCCGCCTCACCTCTCCAAATGATAAGGGGCAAAAAGTCACTTTCAAAGATGTAGCTGGATGCAAAGAAGCGAAGGAGGAGTTAAGTGAGATAGTAGACTTCCTCAAGAATCCTAAAAAATTTCTAGATATCGGCGCCCGCATTCCTAAAGGCATACTTCTTATGGGCGCTCCCGGTACCGGCAAAACTCTTCTGGCGCGTGCCGTAGCTGGGGAGGCAGGGGTATCCTTCTTCTCTATCTCTGGTTCGGAGTTTGTGGAGATGTTTGTGGGTGTGGGCGCTTCTCGCGTGCGTGATCTCTTTGACCTGGCCAAGAAAGCGGCGCCAGCTATTATCTTTGTCGACGAGATAGACGCCGTGGGTCGTGTGCGTGGCACGGGAGTGGGTGGGGGAAACGATGAGCGAGAGCAGACCCTTAACCAGATTTTGGTTGAGCTTGATGGCTTCGAGCCCAATGAGAAGGTAATTGTCATGGCGGCCACCAATCGTCCTGATGTGCTTGACCCAGCCCTCCTCCGTCCCGGACGCTTCGACAGACGAGTTACTCTTGATCTGCCAGACAGGAAGGATAGAGAAGAGATTCTTCTCATCCATGCTCGCAAAAAGCCTTTTGGTGAAGACGTCAATCTAGCCCTGATCGCTGAACGCACGCCCGGTTTCTCTGGGGCGGATCTCTATTCACTTATGAATGAAGCCGCCATCCTGGCCGCTCGTGAGAATCGCACCAAGGTTTCCCAATTTGACCTCATCCGTTCGATTGAGAAAGTGATGCTTGGTCCGGAGCGGAAGAGTCACATCCTTTCAAAGAAAGAAAAAGAACTGACCGCTTTCCACGAAGCCGGTCACGCCGTAGTGGCCTCCGTTCTTCCTTATGCGGACCCGGTTCATAAGATTTCTATAATTTCTCGCGGACGCGTAGCCGGTTATGTATTGAAATTGCCGTTGGAAGATCGCAAACTACAGTCCAAGAAAGAATTTCTTGATGACATCGCCGTGGCTCTTGGCGGTTATGTGGTGGAAAAAACTATTTTTAAAGATTTGACGACCGGCCCGTCTAACGACTTACAAGTTTCCACCGCTCTTGCGCGTGATATGGTTACCAAATATGGCATGAGCGATAAGATTGGATCTCTCGCTCTTGAGACTTCTGGCGGTAAACCGCTTTTCGGTACGGGCGTGGGAGGCAAAGAGTATTCAGAAAAAGTGGGGGCGATGATTGATGATGAGGTCTCCAAGATTATGAGTGAGGCAATGAAAAAAACAGAGAAGATTATAAGAGACCATAGAGATGTGCTCGATGCTATCGCTGCCAGACTTATGGAGGTAGAGACTATTGAGCAGAAAGAGTTTGAAGAAATATTGATAGCACACGGCATTACGCCGAAGAAGAAACAGGATATAGAACACCAGCAATAACAAAAAGCAATTTTCTTAGCCTCGCGATAATCAGAGCTCTGATTTCGCTCTCTCGCTCCGTCGAGCTCCGAGAGGCACGAAAATTGCTTTTTGTTGTTCCTACTACACTCCTTGTGGAGCGCAGTTGCGACAGAGTTTCTTATGACTGAAGATCTCGTAAATGGCCGAAAGACCAATTAAGAGATAAACGATCAAGGATAGGCTCTCACCCAGAAACTGACCGACACCCCAACCGAAAGCTTCGAGGCCCCAGTTAAGACCTCCGATGATAAGAAGAACAAATGTTACTTTGTGAAGTTTCATACAATAAATTAATTATTAAATTATCACGCACCTGCCCTCATTATAACACTCGGTATTTTTTAGTTGTCAACATTGTGCACAGTTTATCAGAGTGGCGCAGAAGCCTTTACTCCACTATGAACTGAAGCTGTGATTTGCATGATGATATCTTTTACCCTATCGGGTTCTGGAATTTGATGGAAGACGAAGTGGGCTTCTGAAGAGGCTGTTTGGACGGTAATGTTTCCAAATTTAAAAATAGTTTCTAGTATTCCGTTTGTGTGGACAGAGACATCCTGTATCCTGTTGCTGTTGAGTTCAGAGGTTATTCTATTGAAGAGTCCGTGTTGGTCACTTTCGATGACACGGCGATCGGTCACTAGCACCGTGTTGAGGGTATAGATAGAAAGAACATGAAAGATCCCCAACCACAAACCCAGATACCAAAGACTTGATATGAAAAGGAACACATTGATCAGGTTGTGTAGAGAGAAATAGGGTATAAACGTTAGGCCCACAACGATGGGCACAATGGCGGCCAAGACAAAGAGCCCCAGCTTTAGGTAGAGAGTAATAATATGTTTTCTTAACAGTAGTAAGATTGTCTCGCCATCCCTCTGTCCCTCAAAAGAGTTTGTTGAGTCTCGAAAAATAGATAAAAATGATTTGATCATATTTGTTACTTTATAAACATAGTAATATCAACTTTTGTAAATAAGATTGTAGAGATGCTTGCAAGCACCAAAGATCCAAATAAAAAGATCGCGGCAAATTTCTTGGGCTGTACGCCAATACCAAAGCGATTCAGATGGTAGACAATGATGAAAGCTATTACCCAATACACGAAGGATATTCCTATAACTACGATATTAAAAATAATTTCCAAAGGCGGCATTAATATTCAGCTTGTATCTATTATCCTACCATCCTTCTATCTAGTCCACCCTCTTGGATTTGAACCAAGGACCCCAGAGGTATAAGCTCTGTGCTCTAACCAACTGAGCTAAGGGTGGGAATAACTACAAATATATCACAACTTTAACCACTCTCGATACTATGATATATCATAGTATCCGAATATTGTTACTTTTCGAAATCTTTGAACTTGGGAGTGGGGAACAGCGCGAAGTGTAAAGGATATTTCTTTTTGAGCCGGTACAAAACACTTTTGGTGTAAAGTTTTTTCTCCTGCCGTTTATCAAATTCCTTTTCAAGTCCCTTGATCGCCTTCTCGTATCCTGACATCTGATTTGATAACCATTTCCGCACTCGACCAATTGTGTCATAGCCGACCCCCAGACCTTTAACTATATCTTCTTGGGTTATACCACTAAGAAGCATTCTCGCGATAATAATCCTTCGGCCCAACATAACCCGCTCGCTTTTTGTCAATAAATCCCGAAGAAAAAGTTTCGCCGCTTCTCTTCCCTGCATAGCACCGGTGGCTGTGTACAGGGTATCTAGCGTACGCATGATCTCTTTCTCGCCTAATTTTTCCGTTTTTACTTTCATACAAACACTATGATATATCATAGTGTTTTAGTTGACAATTTTTAATCGGCTTTTATTTATATTGTTTTCACTCAAAATGGATTTTGGATGAGTTTGACTCTGAACGTTCTTTTATGATGGGGAATTGGGAAAGAGTCGGGTCACGCTCAATTAGTTTCATCGCCTCTTGGCGCGCGGCTTCCACCATCTTTAAGTTTTTAATGGCTTCCATACCGAGATCCGAGAGCCCCCACTGCTTGGTGCCAGAGAGTTCACCGGCTCCTCTTTGGGCCAAATCAAATTCTGCTAATTCGAAACCATTTTTAGCAGTAGTGAGAGCTTTTAATCTATCAGTTGTTTTCGAACTTTTGCTTTCTGCAAAGACATAACAATAGGCTTGATGATTGGAACGGATTACTCGACCACGGAGTTGGTGTAGTTGCGCCAGACCAAATCTCTCCGCGCCCTCGATGATGATGAGAGAAGCATTTTCAACATTGACACCAACTTCGACTACTGACGTGGCTACTAAAATATCAATCTTTTTACCTTTTCCATCTCCTTGGGCGGAGAAATCTAGCATAGTCTTTTCTTTTTCTACTGGTCGCATTTTTCCATGAAGAATGCCAATCTCGTATTCGGGAAAAATCTCTTTCTTGAGTCGTTTGGCCTCCTCCTTAACTGACTTAGCCTGTACTGCCGATTCTTTTGTCGGATCAGGTTCATCTATCCTTGGACAGATGACATAAAGTTGCCGACCAGCCTTTAATTCTTTTTCAATTTGTTCATAAGCCCTCCCTCTTGTTTCCGGAGTGATTATTTCTGTAATTATTTTCTTTCGTCCTACAGGCATCTCGTCTATAAGCGAGAGATCGAGGTCGCCGTATAAGGTCAAGGCAAGAGTCCTAGGTATCGGGGTGGCGGTCATAGAGAGTAAGTGGGGAGTGATTTCGTTTTTATTAACAAGTTTTTGTCTCTGGGCCGTACCGAAACGGTGTTGCTCATCTACGATAACAAGGGCCAGATGTTTGAATTTAACACTTTTCTGGATTAGAGCGTGGGTGCCGATGAGTACGGCAATTTCACCACTAGCTACCCACTTTAGGAGTTGTGAGCGAGAGATGTCGGTAAATCCGTCAGGGTTTAATTTAGAAGGGAATTTCCTACAGCCACTGCCAGTAATAAGGGCAATGTTGATAGGCAGATGTTTAAAATATTTTATAAAAGATTCGAAGTGTTGTTGGGCTAGTATCTCTGTCGGTGCCATATAAGCCGTTTGCAAATTCCCAAAAGTTTGCAAACGGCCCTGAGCGGAGTCGAAGGGCTTACTGGTACTCACCGCATAGACAGCCGTGGCAGCCACCGCTGTTTTACCAGAACCAACATCGCCTTCCAGGAGCCTACTCATAGGGTGGCCAGAGCGTAGGTCTGCCATAACATGCTCAATAGATTTCTTTTGAGCGAGAGTGAGGATGAAGGGGAAGCGAGCGGTAAACTTTTCAACCTCTTCCATTTTCTTATCGATGGTAAAAGCGGCACTCTCTTTAAACTCATACCTCATCCTCTGTCTTTGAAGTTGGATAAAAAATATTTCTTCGAAGGCGAAACGTTTGCGTGCTACTTGGGCATGGCTTTCTTGTTGCGGAGTGTGAATATAAATTAGAGAAGTTTTTAGGTTTGGAAGGTTGTAGGTTTTCAGAATATTTTCTGGAATGGGATCTTTAATAATGTCAAAGTGTCTCTTTGACATTATGGATAAGATCATTTTTATCTTGTGATAAATCCAGTTAGAAGTAAGTCCACGAGTTTCTGGGTAGATAGGATATAAAGAGTGTGATTTAGTTTTAGTAAAGAGGTCAGGGGTATTTTCTATTTTAGGGTTTGAAAAGTACAACTGGCCGTTTTTATCTGATACTTTTCCCTCAACTCTGACATTTGAACCTTCGGCCATCATCTTGGCCAAATAAGCTTGATGGAACCAAACAATTTTTATCTTACCGGTGCTGTCCGTTACTACTCCTTCGGCCATGGGGATTCTTTTCCTAAAGGCTTTAGAAGTTTTTAGGCCAGATATTTTTCCAAAGACGACTGCCGTATCTCCTTTTTTCAAATTCGAGATACTGACTACCTCTGCCATATCACCATAGCGAGTGGGAAAGTGGAAGAGTAGATCTCCCACGGTCTCTATTCTCAAACGCTTAAGCGCTTTTATTTGCGTCGGTAGGATTCTGAATGTTTCTACAAGATTATCGTTAAGACGCATACTTAAGACTAAGAGGCTGGTTTGTCACTTATTATCTTACCATCATCAAGGGTAACGACCCGCTCGGAGAATTTACTGAAGGTCTCTTCATGGGTAACCATGATAATAGTCTGGCCTTGTTTGTGTACCTCTTGGAAAAGTTTCATTACCGTTTCAGATGATTCGTTGTCCAGATTGGCTGTTGGTTCGTCGGCAAAAAGTATTTTTGGTTTATGTGCCAAGGCTCTCGCTATAGAAGTCCTTTGCTGTTCTCCGCCGGAAAGTTGGCTAGGAAGATTATTAAGTCTTGTTCCTAACCCTACAATTTCAAGAGACTTTTTAGCTTCTTTATACGCCTCTGATTTATATTTACCTTGCATCATAAGGGGCACAGCTACATTTTCTAAGGCAGTTAGGTCTGGGAGCAGGGCGTAGTCTTGGAAAACATACCCGAGTTCATTGAGTCTGAATCCGGTTTTCTCTTGTGCATTCATGCTGTGAGTATCTTTGCCGAAGAGATAAATTTCACCAGAAGTGGCCTCATCAAGAAGAGACATTAGGTACATAAAAGTTGATTTGCCTGCGCCCGACCGTCCCATGATGGATATCCACTCGCCCTCATTAGCGGCAAAGTCGATACCCTTGAGGACTCGAGTTTCTTTCTCGCCGTCTTTAAAGGTCTTTATTAAATCTGTTACTTGAATGAGTGGCATATATTTACTAATTTCTACCTAAAATAGAATCTAAAGTATTTCTCCTGACAATCATCCTGGCTGGAATGTAGCCAGCGATAATAGTTGTAACCACGAGGATGAGAATCTTGATAGCAGTGCTATTAAGAGGGGCCACGAGAATACCGTCAGAAAACGGGAAGTTTATGGGATGAGCCAGGAAGAACGGTTCCAAGAACAAATAGAGTACCAAGATACCGATGACTGAACCGCAAGCCGCATAGAAGAAAGATTGGAAAACATATGAGGCTTCAATAGTCCTCCCACTGATACCAATGCCCTTGAGAATGCCGATAAACTTTCTTCGAGTGATGGCGTTGATAAAGATAACGATAAAGATGGTGATCGAGGCTACAATAAGGCCGATAGAACTAATCATATTGCCCAAGAGAGCGAAAGTATCTTTAATATCTTTTAGGAATTTCGGCTGGGCATCTTCAAACGTTTGCACTCGAGCGTATTCTCCAACCCCAGAACGTAAAAGAGCTTCCTTGAAAACATTTGGGTCCACGCCCTCTTTGAGACGAACAGAAATTTCTCCCACATTGTAATCGTTTCTGCCAATGAGGTCACGAAACTGGGTGTCGACGAAATAAACTCGATAAGAAAGCTCATCCACTTTTGACTTCACAATACCCTTCACGGTCACCTCTCTTTTGATTTCGCCTATGCTGATACGAACCTTATCTCCAACTTTTACATTATCTAAAGTTGGAAAGCTTGCTGTTTCCACAGGGAAATATTCTGTCAGTAAGTATGAACCAAGAAGTATTTGGTCATAATCTCCGGGTGCCAGATATTCTCCTTCCACTACGAAGCCCGATATGCCGGTAAGGTCGTCTTCGCCTATAGGGTCGATGCCTACAAACGGCGCGCCCGCGGAGTCAATTTCCTCCTCTTTGGAGGCTTCTTTGTAGTTGGCTTCTACTGTTCCGGAGCTAAGATAGCGAGGAGAGACGGCCAAAGTTTCAGGCATCGAGCGGATAATGTTTTCTATCAGAGGGCTTTGCTCGATATAGTTCTTTTTTTCCAAAGTAGAGATTAAAATGTCAGAAGTGTAGTACTCCTTGTTGGCGCTCACCGCCCCCTCTATGAGCCCAACCAAAATTCCCGGCACCACTACCAAGTTAAGAAAGGTTAGAGTCATCACAAAGATGATTAACCCCGTGGTCCATTTGCTCGCACGCCGAACTTGGCGTAGAGCGAGGAAGAATCCTAGACGAATAAACTGAAGCATTGTTCTAAGACTTAATTTTGGGTCGGATTGATAATCAATTTACTGTCTAAAGGCAATTCTGTTACGAGTTCGACATTACCGGTTGAATCTTTCTCTCCGATGGTTATAGGAGTTTTCTCTTTATTGTCTCCAGATAGGATATAGATGAAAGTTTCATCACCTTCTCTAATCACAGTGCGCTCAGGGATAAGGACGAGCCCATTTTTTCTGAAAGTTTCTATATTTATATTGGCAGTCATACCGGAACGAATGCGATTGTCCGGAATGCTGAACGCCAGTTTGACTTTATATGTGGAGACACCGTCGCGGATTGTTTCAGCTGGATCAATACTTCTGACTCTGGCTTCGAATGTGTCTTTTTCACTATATGCATCCAAAGTGATTGTGGCTGGATTGCCGACCGCCACTCCGGAGATAAGCACTTCAGGAATATAGGCTTCAACTTCTAGCTCTCGACTAATCACAGACACTATGCTGACAGCCGAAGAAACCACTTGGCCAACTTTCGCATCTTGCCTGGAGACTATCCCGTTGATAGGGGAGGTTAGATAAGTTTTGGAGAGTTGCGATTTAGAGTTGAGGAGAGTGGCGCGAGCCGCTTCTACGCGGGCTACTTGCACGGGGACGTCTAGAAGAAGATTTTTCAATTTATCTTCCGCGGTGATGAGATTTTGAGAAGCGCTGTTTAGGTTATCTCTAGCGGAAAGTACATCACTTTTGTAACCATCTAGAGTCGCCTGTGACATATTATCGTTTGCTTCAAACAAGTTCACCGCTCTAGCAACATTAGAAATATAAGATGATACCAGAGAGAGATATTCTCTGGATTTGGTCAAATGATTGTCGGTGTATGTGGAGAGAGTGAGTCCGGTGACGAGAGTTTCCCAGTCATTAAGTATTTCTTCCATAGAAACTCTGCCGAGATTAATATCATCTCTCAAATCTTCGTAGCCCTTAAAGGCGTATGATATCTCCGGTTTTCCTGAACGTGGGTTTCGAAATAGTTGGTCAGTTTTATTATATACAGCATCATCTGCTGTCGTATAGGAGTCTACGATCGTTTGCGCAATACCGCGTTTGGCATTCTCAATCTGAGCTTCGTAGACGCCCGCCCCTTCTAGTTTATCTAGGTTCGCTTGCGCGAGGGAAAGTTCGGCTTCTGCTTTCAGGATATCGGCAGAAATATTGCTAGCATCAATTCTTACAAGTAAGTCACCGCGTCTCACAGTTTGCCCAACCTCTTTAGAAATACTTACTACTGTGCCAGATGTTTCAAAGCTAAGGTCCGCACTCTCTTGCGGAGTTACCTTGCCAGAAATCTTTACTATCCGTACGAGGTCACCACTTACGGGTGAGACAGTCTCAACCTCACCATTTGAATTTATTTTAGCTATAACAATAACGATAACCACCAAGACAGTGGCTACGAGGATGATAAAACCCTTTCTTTCCTTTATAAATTCAAGCAATTTTTTATGCGTATTATCTACAAAACAGGATTATAACATTTTCCCATGATTCGTGCTCTTTTTCTTGGTTTCTTTTTACATGATGTTTTAAATTTTAATATGAAAGGTCTTGGAAATGTGTTAAATTAGCCTCTGTTGGAGACCAGTCACTGGACTGGCGGGCAGGCGTGGCCACTAAAGGTGGCAACGCATTTAGAAAAATAGTAAATGGAGACGTGGCTGAGTGGTCGAAAGCACCTCACTGCTAACGAGGCAGGGTTTAAAAGCCCTCGACGGTTCGAATCCGTCCGTCTCCGCTTTCGCTGTGCTGAAGCTCGCAAGGGCATAAGCGGGCTATTATAAAGATTTTAACGTTCTAATAAAAAATTATGGAATTCGATTACACCACAACTACAATAAAAACTTTTGATGGAGCTTTTTTAAGTGTGCAGGAAGAAATAGTCAAAGCGGGCATGCGGGTTTTGTATGTTCATGATGTGCAAGAAACTTTAGCCGAGAAAGGTTTTGAACGAGAGCCGTTTAAGATTGTTGAATTTTGCAACGCAAAGTTTGCCAACGAGTTTTTGAATAAAGATATTAAAATTGGACTTTGTTTGCCTTGCAAAATAAATGTGTATACGAAAGATGGGCAAACTTTTATTTCCGGCATGCGTCCGATTATTTTGTCGCAGTTCTTCCCGCAAGTCGATTTGGGCGAGCGACCAAAAGAAATTGACCAGATTATTCAAAATATTATCAATAAGGCAAAATAGCCTACAAATCCTCTTAGAAATTGGCAATAAATCGCCCAACAGCCTGTACTTGCCAAAAGGAGCGCTTAATCTATAATATCTGTATATGCAAGATTTTGAAAATGTAAGCTTTGCTCGCAAGAACGTTATTTGGCTCGTGGTCCTTGTCGCGTTTGTTATTTTTGGAGTTTTCTTATTTAAGGATTGGGACAAAATAGTGAATGATGAAATAGATGGCATGGCCACTATTACGGGTAGTTTCAGTTGCTTGCCACTCAAGGTTGGCATTGTTGCAGAAGGGGAGGATTGCACCCTTGGTATCAAAAGTCGCGAGAATCTCTACTATGCTCTCGACATTAGTCGTATTCAGGACGCCAACACAGACCTTAAGGTGGAAGATACTATTGCCGTTACCGGAACTCTCAAACCGGTCGAGGAGATATTGAAGCCAGAATGGTCTGCCTTCAATATTACTGCCATCATTCTCGTTAACACTCTTCTCCGAACTAAATAAATTTTTAGTGGGCGATGGCAATACAGAGGATTTTTTTCGCGCCAGCCACGCGCAAAGCTCGTCTGGCTTCTGCAAAAGTTGAGCCAGTGGTAATTACGTCGTCTATCACAACAACACATTCCCCGGCCACTGATTGAGGATTCAGGACTCTCATAGAATCGGTGAGATTCTTTAAACGCTCGTTTCTTGATGAAGTTTTCGTCTGGCTTTCCGTATGACGAAGTTTGGCAAGTTGTCTCGGTAGATATCTTAATATTTTTTCATTGTCGTGTTTTATCACTTGTTCGGCCAACAGTTCGGATTGACTCCAGCCCCGTTCGAATCTGCGTTTACCTGAAATGGGTATGGGTATTAATATCGGTCTCTCCCACTTTTCAAAAAGGGCGCGGTCTGTGAGTTCTTGGTGGATAACGTCGTAGAGAATTTCCCCAAGCTTCTCTGCCATTTTTACATTGCCACTGTATTTAAGTTCCCAAATAATCTCTTTGACGACGGGGTGTCCGTAGTCGAAAATGGCTACGGTATTTATGTCTTTCAATGGCTCCGCCGGGGGCAGAGTATCGAGAAGTTTCCCAGAAGAAAGGGTCTCCAGTTCTAAAACCTTTCGGTTTTTAGGAAAGAGAAAGTCTATGAATAGATCTCTAAGGCGAGATAGAAAATACATAGAGAGATTATGATATTATAAAACATATGAGATTCTTTACCAAATTTTTCCACCCGACTGAACCAGTCGCTCTTGGTATTGATATTGGCTCTTCCGCTATCAAGATAGTTCAGATAAAAAAGAAGAATGGCCAGGCTATTCTTGAGACCTATGGCGAATTGGCTCTTGGCCCCTATGCGGGGCTCGGCGTGGGGCAGTCGGTGGTTCTTTCTCCAGAAAAAATAGCCTTAGCCCTAGTAGACCTTATGAAAGAGAAAGAGGTTAATATCACCACCAAGAAGAGCGGTATCTCTATCCCTTTCTCTTCATCTCTAATGTCTGTGATTGAGATGCCGGATGTAAGTTCCAAACAACTGGCCGTCATGGTGCCACTTGAAGCTCGCAAATATATCCCCGTGCCCGTATCCGAAGTGATGCTTGATTGGTCCGTCATTCCCAAGAGTGAAGTGCGTCCAGAAGATTCGAGTGAGTACTCTACAGACACATCCTCAACAGATGCTCCGAAGACTGGTACTAAAATGTCCAAAGTGGATGTATTGGTGGTGGCCATACACAATGAGACCATTGCTCGATACAAAGAAATTGTGGTTAAGGCGGAGTTGGAGGCTAGTTTTTTTGAAATTGAAATATTTAGCACCATGCGAGCAGTGCTTGACGATGCTCTCCGACCAGTGATGATTATGGATTTGGGGGCGGCAACGACTAAGTTATACATTGTGGAGCGGGGCGTTATTCGTTCCTCCCATACTATCAATAGGGGCGCGCAAGATATCACCTCCACGATGTCCAAGTCTCTCGGTATGACATTGGAACAAGCCGAGGTGATGAAACGACAAGTTGGCGTCTCGGGTCAGGATAAAAATCTTAATGAAGTTATCACCCTAACTCTCGATTACATTTTTGCTGAAGCGAATAGCGTTCTTCTTGCTTTTGAGAAGAAATACAACAAAACTATTTCAAAAACTATTTTAGTGGGCGGGGGCGCTGTGCTTAAGGGGCTTGCCGAGTTGGCAAAAAATAATTTTAAAACAGAGGTGATACTCGCTGATCCCTTCAGCAAGGTTTCTGCCCCGGCGTTTCTGGAAAATATTCTAAAAGAGACTGGGCCAGAATTCGCTGTGGCTATCGGTCTTGCTCTGCGCAAACTTGTTGAAGAGGAATAGCCAGTCAGCCGATAGACAAGTTATGAACACTTGCATGTTTAAGTAAATTGCTTTTTGTTCTATAATTTGAACTAATGGAACCGAAATTTCAATCGTCCTTTATTCCTAAGGGTCCTCTTGTTTCTACCGCGAACGAGTCATTGTCGAGTCGGAGGCACAAAGAGGGTGGGCTCTTCTCTTTTATCGCGGTGGTTATATTTACTATTTCTATTGTCCTAGCCATTGGGGTCTTTGGTTATAAGTTTTATTTAAAATATAGTATCGAAAAGATGGGCGCAGCTCTAGATGAAGCCCGCGCCGCTCTCCAACCAGAAGTTATCAGTGAATTAACTCGTTTTGATAACCGTATCATCTCGACGAAAGAGCTAGTTTCCAAGCATCGTCTTATTACACCCCTCTTCGAATTTCTGGAAACTTCAACGCCGAGGACCGTGCGTTTTAGTGATTTCCATTATTCGGTCACAGCGCAAGGGCTTGAACTTCAAATGAAGGGCGAGGCAAGGGGGTACGCCGCTCTTGCTCTTCAGGCGGATATTTTTAGCAAGAGCGAGTATTTCAAAAACCCACTTTTTGGCGACCTAAGTCTAAATGAGAGGGGGGAGGTTATATTTAGCTTTTCGGCTGTGGTGGATGAGAGTTTAATCTCTTACCAAAGAGAAGTAGAGCTTTCTGATACTAATTTTCCTGTAGCGATACCTGCTGAAACAGTCGAGGAGACATCAACTACATCAACGGCTACTCAAAACTAGTATGAAAAATAACACCGCCATAATTTTAGTTCTTCTGTCCTTGGGACTTTTCTACACCTTCACTAACGCTCAATACCAGAGTGTGAAGGAACTACAGTCTCTGGCTAACGAATATGACAATGTTCTAGATAACGCTACCGAAATAATAGAATTGAGAGATAGTCTTTCTGCCGCTTACGGCTCTCTTCCTAAAGCAGAAGTTGATCGTCTCAACAAAGTATTGCCGGACAATATAGATACCGTACGACTGGCTCTCGACCTCGACAGTGTGGCTTCACGCTACGGTATCTCTATCAAAAGTATCAAGACCACTACCGGTTCGAGTAGGGATACGAGTCGCATTGTTCTGCCAGAGAACGAAAGTAAGTATGACAGCGCCACGATTTCTTTCAGTTTTATTTCAAGCTATGATAACTTCAAGCGACTTATGGCAGATGTAGAGAAAAGTCTACGAATCATGGATGTAAAGTCAGTGTCATTTCAAGTTGGTGAGTCTGGTTTTTATGACTACCAAGTATCAGTTGAGACATATTGGCTCAAATAGTTCGATAAGCTCACTATGAATAAATTATGAAAACAATTTTAGCAAACAAAGGAATACTGGCGTTAGTTGGCTTCTTTATCTTGGCAATGTTTATTTATAATCTTTTTTTCAAACCTGAAGTATCATCAATCCCCAGCGAATTAGAGGCCTCGAGTATTGGCAATGATCTTCTCAAGATGCATCAAGACCTTAAAAAGGTGACTTTCGACCAGTCACTTTTCTCTTCTCCGAGCTATCTTTTACTCAACGACTTCAGCGTTCCCATACCACAGCAAGCAGTGGGGAGACCAAACCCCTTCAATAGTATTGGTCGAGACTAAAAGCCATGACCACCCAAGCCAACAGCCGCGGGTCGGTCCCTAGCGTCCCGACAAGAGATGTCAAAGATGTCGAAGTCACAGGTAAGATCCTTGAGTATATTCCAGAGGAATCAGCCGAGTACTACAAAGTGGTACCCATAGGGGTCAAGGATGGGGTGCTTGAAGTGGGGGCTCTCAATCCTAACGATATCAAAGCTCGTGACGCCCTCAACTTCATCTCCTCGCGCATTGGGATGCCTTATAAACTTTTTCTAATAAGCGAGAGCGATTTTAAATCAATACTTGAAAGATACAAAGGCCTCTCCGGTGAGGTTACGAAAGCTCTCTATGAACTTGAGACAGAACTAGTAGCCCCCATTGCCGGAGAAACAAGGGGCGATGAGATAAAAGAAATATCAGATGCCGAGATAGTAGAAGACGCGCCTGTTACAAAAATTGTGGCCACTATTCTAAATTATGCCTCTGAAGGTCGTGCCTCCGATATTCACATTGAGCCGACACACGACAACGTCCGAGTGCGCTTTCGCGTAGATGGGGTGCTCTATACTTCTTTAGTCTTGCCTATCAAGGTACATTCGGCTGTGGTGGCTCGTATAAAAATTCTTTCGAATATGCGTTTGGACGAAAAGCGTAAACCACAAGACGGACGCTTCTCTACCAAGGTTGAGAATAAGAAGATCGACTTACGCGTCTCAACTTTCCCAACTTATTATGGCGAGAAGGTAGTGATGCGTATTCTTGACCAGTCTCAAGGCATCAAAACTCTTGATGACCTAGGTTTTTCAGACGATAACTTGAAATTGATAAGGAAGGCGCTCACTCGTCCCTATGGACTAATTCTTATTACCGGTCCCACAGGTTCCGGTAAATCCACCACTCTCTATGCCATGCTCAACGAAATGGATAGGGAACACAAGAATGTGTTGTCTCTTGAAGACCCGGTGGAATACAGCATGGACGGAGTCTCACAATCCCAGATTCATCCAGAGATTGATTACACCTTTGCCACCGGTCTTCGCACCACCTTGCGTCAAGACCCTGATATCATTATGGTGGGTGAGATCCGAGATAAAGAGACCGCTCAACTTGCTATCCAGGCGGCTCTTACTGGACACCTAGTTTTCTCAACACTTCACACCAACAATGCTGTGGGCGCTATCCCTAGACTTATAGACATGGGGGTTGACCCGTATCTTATCGCCCCCACTCTGGCGCTGGCTATGGCCCAGAGACTGGTAAGCAAACTCTGTCCAGATGGAGGTAAGCCACTTCCAGTTGAGGGTTCTATTAAAATTATGATAGACAAACAGTTTGAGGACCTTCCTAGAGAGTTTGTGGAGAAACTTTCTTTCGGCAAAGAGGTTTACGAAGTTATGCCAACACCAGAGTGTTTAAATGGTGTCTCTGGTCGCGTAGCGGTTATTGAAGCTTTTGCAATAGATAAGGACATTGAAAACGTTATTCTTACAAATCCAACCGAACCGGAACTCCACAAAGTCATACGTTCCAAGGGGATGTTGTCTATGAAGGAAGACGCTATTCTCAAAGCTTTCCAGAGGGTTATTCCATTTGAGGAAATTAATACGCTATAATATAGATATGAGTAAAAAATATTCAGTTTTCTTGGTTGACGACGACAAGTTTCTTCTCGATATGTATAAAAGGAAGTTTGAGAACGACGGCGCTTCTGTGGAAGTGGCGGTAGGGGCAGAGGAAGCCTTGACCAAACTACGCGGTGGTAGCAAGCCGGATGTTCTGGTATTTGACATCATTATGCCAGGCATGGACGGGCTTGAACTGCTTAAAGTTGTTCGCCGAGAAAAACTTACTCCAGATTCCGCCGTTGTTATGTTCACCAACGAGAGCGACAATAAGGCCATTGAAGAAGCGAAGTCTCTTGGTATCAAGGGTTACATTGTCAAAGCCACTACTATCCCGTCAGAAGTGATAGAGAGGATTAAAAAGATTGCTAACATAAACACAGATTAATATGTCCACTACTGCACAGGAAAAACTTTTAGAAGAACTTGTTGGCATTATGGTCAAGGAAAATGCTTCCGACTTGCATTTGGCCGAGGGGCGTCCACCGGTAATCCGCGTCTCAAACTTTTTGATGTCTCTGGTCAAGATGCCTACCCTCTCGCGTCCAGATATGGAAGGCATCCTTTCTCTACTCCTCTCCCCTTTAAGCGCCAAAGAGTTTGAGGATTTCAAAGAAACTAACTTTGCTTATAGTCATGGAAGTTCTCGTTTTCGATGCAACGTCTTCCTTACGCTAGGTAGAATCAGTATTGCCATGAGGTTGGTCCCGAATAAGATTAGGGGTTTTACAGAACTGAATCTTCCTCCAATTCTTGAGACTTTTGCGAAGTCTCAACAAGGTTTTTTCCTTGTGGTGGGCCCAGTGGGGGTGGGAAAGTCGACAACACTAGCCACTATGATAGAGGCCATCAATGCCGAACGTATTGAGCACATCATCACCATTGAAGATCCTATTGAATACATTTTTGAACCGAAAAAGTCGATTATAGACCAACGTGAAGTCAAACTTGATACCCCCGACTTCCATACGGCTCTCCAAGGCTTTTTCCGCCAAGATGCTGACCTTTTGATGATTGGTGAAATGCGTGACCCAGAGACGATGTCGACCGCAGTTACCGCTGCCGAGACTGGACACCTAGTGCTATCAACTCTACACACCAATACTGCAAGTCAGACAGTGGACCGTATCATTGACTCTTTCCCCGCTGGTCAACAAACGCAGATTAGAATTCAGTTAGCGGGAAGTCTTTTGGGTATCTTCTCTCAACGTCTGATACCTCGTATCTCTGGTGGTCTTATTCCTGCCTTTGAACTTCTGATCAATAACAGCGCTACTGCCAACCTCATTCGTGAAAAGAGAACTCACGAGATTAACTCGGTGATCGAGACGAGTTCAGAGGAAGGTATGATCAATCTAAACCGCTCTCTGGCTGATTTAGTTAGAAATGGCGAGATTACTGTAGAAAATGCATTCAAATATTCTACAAACACCAAGACGCTCGAGCGTATGATTTAGTTTTAATTAAACTTAAATGCTTTTTAATTACAAGGCTCTTGAAAATTCAGGAAAAGAAACTTCGGGGACTATTGATGCTGTCTCTATGGATGTCGCCGTCACTGCTCTGCAGAGACGGGGTCTTGTCGTTGCCAATATAGAGCCAGCAAACAAAGAGCCTTGGTATTCTAGGATTCATTTCGGTTCAGGAATTTCCAATAAAGATGTGGTGATACTTTCTCGACAGATGGCCACGCTCTTTGAGGCGCAAGTCTCTGCTTTGAAAATCTTTACTCTGCTTTCTGCCGAAGTAGAAAATATCCCCTTGAGGAAAAGTTTGGTTCAGATTGCAGACGACATACAGGGCGGTAGTCCCATCTCCAAGGCTCTGGCTAAACATCCGGCCATCTTTTCCGACTTCTACGTCAATATGGTTAAGTCTGGCGAAGAAACCGGTAAATTGAATGATACTTTCAACCATTTGGCTGACTATTTAGACCGTAACTATGAAGTTGTTTCTAAAGCGAAGAATGCCTTGATTTATCCCGCCTTCGTCATTACCGTCTTTGTCGCGGTCATGGTGCTAATGTTTACGGTTATTATTCCCAAAATTAGCCTTATCATTCTTGATTCTGGCCAGCCGATACCGTTTTATACTCAAATTGTTTTCTCTGTAAGTAATTTCTTTGTTAACTACAGTATCGCTCTTTTAGTGGCGCTTATTGTCCTTGCATTTTTTGTAGTGCGATATACTCAGACGAGAGAGGGCAGGTCTGCACTAGCTCGTTTCAAGCTCTCCGTGCCATATGTTGGCGACCTATATAAAAAACTTTATCTATCTATCATCGCTGACAACATGAGTACCATGGTGCTCTCTGGTATCCCTATGCTAAATGCCCTACAGGTAACGGCTGATGTCGTTGGTAATGAGGTTTATAAGGAATTGCTTGAAGAGAGCATCTTGGCCGTGAAAGGCGGCAGTCCACTTTCTCAATCGCTCTCCCAATATGAAGAAATCCCCAGTATGCTTGTCCAGATGATGCGGGTGGGGGAGGAATCTGGAGAATTGGGCTCAATTTTGGGCACCATGGCACACTTTTACCAGAGAGAAGTGGTCAATGCTGTTGATACCTTAGTGAGTCTTATAGAGCCAATTATGATTGTTTTGCTTGGTCTGGGGGTTGGGACACTCCTTGCTTCTGTGCTTATCCCCATATACGACATTGCCAATTCTGCCGCAGTTTAGCGTATAATGTAGGTATTCACTTAAAATAGGTGATTTATAAGTAAATAGATAAAAAATTCTTAAAAATATGATTAGTAAAGGAAATAGAGGTTTTACACTCATCGAGCTCTTGGTGGTTATCGCCATCATCGGCATTCTCTCATCTGTGGTGTTGGCTTCTCTAAATACGGCGAGAGGTAAAGGTAATGATGCGAAGGTAAAAGCCCAACTTTCGGGTGCAAGAGCAGCTGCTGAAATTTATTATGACAACAATGGTAATTACGGAGCGGCGGCTTCTGATCTTTGTTCGGCCGCATTTTTCACAGATACTACATCTAAGATGGGTATCTACACAACGGCCTCTAACTATCCAGGTACCCCAACCATAACATGTAGGACCACCGGTACGGACTATGCTATATCTATCCCGCTCGACCCCGATAATGCTGCGGCAACAGACAACTGGTGTGTAGACAGTTCTGGTAATTCAAAAGCGATAGCTGATGCGCTTGGCGCAGGTATAGTAGTTTGTCCGTAAAGACAACTAAAGGTTTGACTTTGCAAAAAGGACGGTTAGCCGTCCTTTTTGTTTAAAGGTTTTATAGTTATAATAATCTTATTATGGACGGTAAAGAAAAAGGTTTTACTCTCATTGAACTCCTGGTTGTAATTGCTATTATCGGCATAATTGGTTCCATTGTTCTAGTGTATTTAAGTGACGCTCGAGGCAAAGGTAACGACACTAAAGTCAGGTCTCAATTAAATAGCGCTCGTTCGGCCGCTGAAGTTTTCTATAGTGTCAACAATAACTACAATGACAGCGCCGGCAATATCTTTGGCTCTTGTACTGTGGCAAACTCTATGTTTACCGATATCATTTCCGGGATGGTCAAGTTTACTACAGAAGATAATTATCCCAATGGTGTTGAATTAACCTGCTACTCTACAGCTACGGCCTACGCCATCTCCGCTCTTTTACCCGGTGCCGGAGGCACAAATTCTTGGTGTGTAGACAGTGCTGGTAGCGCCAAAGCTCGCGCCACACCTATCAATAGCACGTCATGCTAGTTTACATAGGGTAACCCTATGCGTAGTGTGTTATACTTAATACACAATGGCCAGCAGGAAAGATCCACTAGTCGTAAATGAGTATTATCATTTATATAATCGTGGTGTAGAAAAAAGAAAAATTTTTCAAAGTGTAAATGATTACGATCACTTTATTTTTCTGATGTATATATGTAATACGGCGAAGAGTATAGTTTTGCGGGATGTCGATAAAAACTTTGATAGGGGGGAAACGATAGTCGACATAGGAGCATACTGTCTTATGCCGAACCATTTTCATATTCTTCTTAAGGGGAAGACAGATGGTGGTATATCAAATTATATGCTCAAACTTTTGACAGCGTATTCAATGTATTTCAATAAAAAATATAAGCGAACTGGTAGACTTTTCGAAAGTGTTTTTAAGTCTAGTCATGTAGATAGTGAAGAGTATCTTAAATACCTATACTCCTATATACATCTAAACCCAGCAAAGTTAATCGACAAAAATTGGCGGAATAATTCGGACAAGAGTCATGAGGTTTTATTGAGATTTGTTTTCACTTACAAATATTCGAGCTTAAACCACTATCTAAATATTATTAATAATAAAATTTTAGAACCAAAGCAGTTTCCGGCCTATTTTTTGAAGCCAGAAGACCACAGAAAAGAATTATTTGAGTGGCTAGCTCTTGCTGCTTAATAGGGTAACCCTATGTGACTGGGAAAGTTTGCTATAATCTTGAACATGGTCACGACGCTTCTTTTCATCTTAGGCGCTATTGTTGGAAGTTTTATCAATGTCGTAGGTTTACGCTGGGGGACAGAGGAGACTTTAGGCGGGCGGTCTCACTGTACTTCATGTGGAAAGAATCTTTCTTGGTACGAACTTGTACCTGTTTTAAGTTTCCTTTTTCTGCGTGGCAAATGTCGTAAGTGTGGAGCTAAAATTTCTTGGCAGTACATTCTTATCGAACTCTGGACCGGATTAGTATTTACATCTGTTTTCAATGTAATTGCCCCATCTGACTTACTATCTACCATCTACTATTTACTGTTTACCCTTATATTCTCCATCTACATTGTCATTTTAATTTATGACTGGTATCACAAGATTATTCCCGACGAACTCGTATATACAGCAATTTTATTGTCAGTTGTTAGTCGTTGGTTATCAGTAAGTTCTACTCTTGATTGGCTTGCGGGGCCTATTCTTTTTGCTTTCTTTGGTTTAATTTGGTTATTGAGCAAGGGTCGAGCGATGGGCTTCGGCGATGCTAAACTCGGACTTTCTGTTGGACTACTTCTGGGCGCCACACAAGGTTTCTCTGCCATTGTTCTCGCTTTCTGGATAGGGGCCTTGGGTTCTCTTATTTTTATTTTTCTCAACAAAGTGGGCCTGCCTGCGCAGGCAGGCTTTATAAAAGGCGCAAAAGGGCTTACAATGAAGAGTGAGATTCCCTTCGCGCCCTTCATCATCATAAGCGCTTGGATAAGTTTCGTGTTCAATTTAAATATCATCAATGTCGCATTATTCTAAACACAGTTTCGGATTTACTCTTGTAGAACTCATGGTTTCTATTGCTATTGTCACTGTGATATTGACAGTGATTATCTCGAATCAATCAACTTACACAGATACAGCCGCTCTGGCTGGTTTGGCTGATGAAATCAGTCTAACCATTTCTCAAGCTCAAGTTTATAGTATTGGGGTCAGAGAACTTTCTACCAGTTCTCAAGTCTTCTCTTCTTCTTATGGTCTCTCTTTCAGTCTTCTCTCTGGTAACTCTGGTTCTAATGTTGATTACATATATTTCGCTGACCGTGACAGCGATCTCGTCTATAGTGGAGATTGGTTATGTGCGACGGGTGGACCTTCTGATGAATGTTTAAGCAAAACAAACATTACTCGCGGGAATCTTATTCAGTCGATGTGTGTTGTTCTTGTTTCTGGTCCTGATGTTTGTGATGTGGGCCGAGTAGATATTAGTTTTGTTCGTCCCGACACTGAAGCGCAGATTAAATTGTTTGACTTGAACGGGGTCGCTTACCCACCAACCAGCATGAAGGGGGCCAAGATAATGCTTGTAAGTCCCAAGGGGGCAACTAGGTCGGTAAGCGTTTTTAGCACTGGTCAAATATCAGAGCAATAGTTCAACATGTTCACTATAAATAAAATGAAAAAAGGTTTTACACTAATTGAACTAATGGTATCTATCTCGATTTTTGTCGTCGTGATGACTATCTCTATGGGCTCTATCGTTGGGGTCTTTGATGCCAATCGCAAATCTCGTTCTTTGAAGACGGTTCTCAACAATCTCAATATCGCTGTTGAGAGTATGTCCAAAGAGATGCGCTTTGGCACAAACTATCATTGCGAAGGTCCAGCTACCGCCCCCAATGCTCCTTTGACAACCCCTCAAAACTGCACCTTTGGAGGTGATCTATTGAGCTTTCTTTCTAGCGATGATGTTCAAATTACCTATAAGATAAATGGTTCAACTATTGAGAAACAAGTTGGAGTGGGTGAGTTTATCGCCCTAACTGCACCGGAGATTATTATTGATGATCTTACCTTCTACGCTTTTGGCACCACTGTAGGCGACACCTTGCAACCAAAAGTAATTATAAAGATTGACGGCCACTCCGGCACGACTAAAGGTCGCTCTGACTTCACTTTGCAAACTCTCGTTTCCCAACGTGCCATAGATTTAGACTTAACTCCATAATGTTTATGCATAAAGGATATAAAATGAAAAATAAGGGATTCACGATGGTAGAAAGTTTGGTGGCTGTTACTATCTTAGTGCTTGTTGTCGTGGGCACATCTGGCGCGATACAAACTGGTATCTCTTCATATATTTTTTCGAAGGACCAGATCATTGCTTTTTATCTAGCCCAAGAAGGTTTTGAACAGATTAGAAATATTCGTGATGGCAATAGATTGAATAATCCACCAGACCCGTGGCTTACCGGAATTTCTATACCATGTCCATTTGGTGAATACTGCAGGGTCGACTCAATCGCTAACGAAGTTGTTTATTGTGGCACTCAACCAGAAAGTTGCCCGATGCTCAACCAAGACGCCGAGACAAAATTCTTCGGCTACACTCTTGGTTGGCCGCCCTCTATATTTAAAAGAGAGATTATGCTGACCCAGATAAACGCTAATGAAATTTCTATTGAGACAACCGTTTATTGGTCAAAAGGACTTGTCTCCAGGCAATTCACAGCCAGAGAAAATCTTTTAAATTATTAAAAACACATGAACAAGGGATTTACACTTTTCGTAGCAATGGTCGTCATGGGTACTCTACTCTTGATTACTGCCGGCATAACAAACCTAGCGGTTAAACAAGCCTTCATTTCCTCATCTGGACGAGAATCTCAAGCAGCCTTCTACGCGGCTGATACAGGCATGGATTGCGCCCTGTATTGGGACGTCAACAATGCTGGGGGGGATGATAGCGCCTTTGCCACTTCAACCTTCTCTACTATAAATTGTAATAACACATCTATTCCATCTATGGGAGGTGGAGGTAATGCTAATGCTACTTCCACTTTTTCTTTCACACTCACTCCCAATCCTTATTGCGCCATTGTAACTGTCAATAAAGTTTATGTCGGCGGAAACTTAAAAACAACTATAGAATCCAAAGGGTATAACACTTGCGACCAATCAAATGCCCGGCGCGTGGAGCGTGCCGTACGCGCAACATATTAATGATGGCAGGAGTCCCAAAAGATATAAAAGAGAGAGTTAAAAAACTTCGCGATACTATCAATCGTCACAGGAAGCTTTACCACACCCACGACAAACCAGAGATTTCTGACGAAGCTTATGACGCCTTAATTAGAGAACTTCAGGATTTAGAAAATAAATTTCCCAAGATTGCCTCGGGCGATTCTCCCACACAGCTAGTGGGTGATGTCCCGCTTAAAGAGTTTAAAAAGATTTCGCACCAAATTCCTCAATGGTCTTTCGATAATGCCTTTGATGAAGACGATATCCGCGCCTTTGACGAGAGAGTCACACGGTTACTTGGTCGCAAGCCAGAATATCTTGCAGAACTTAAAATTGATGGCCTTAAAATCGTTTTAACTTACGAAAAGGGTGTATTGAAAACGGCCACTACGCGTGGAGATGGCCGAGTGGGTGAGGATGTGACTAACAATATTCTGACTATAAAATCTATCCCGCAAAAACTGAACAAACCTGTCTCAATAATTGTAGAAGGCGAAATCTGGATGTCAAAGAGACACTTTGACAAGTTAAATAAAGATAGGCGAGCTAGAGGTGAAGACTTATTTGCCAATCCACGCAACGTGGCTGCAGGCTCGGTTCGTCAGCTTGACCCGGCCATCACTCGCGCGCGCAAACTCGACTCATTTATCTACGACATCGCCTCTCTCTCGGGCCTATCTCTTCCAAAAGATCAAGAAGGGGAACTTAAACTACTTAAAGAATTAGGATTTAAAGTTAATCCAAACTTTAAGAAATTTAATGATATTCTCGGGCTAATAGGATATTGGAAATCATGGGGCGAGAAGAAAGACGATGAGGATTATTTAATTGATGGCGTGGTTGCTAAGGTTAATTTGCGAGAGTCACAAGAGAAGCTCGGCTACACAAGCAAGTCTCCACGCTTTGGCATTGCCTTCAAATTTAAGGCTGAACAAGTTACTACAGTAGTTGAGAACATTACTCTTCAGATAGGGAGGACCGGCGTCCTTACCCCCGTGGCGGTACTCAAGCCAGTTTTAGTCGCCGGCTCTGTCGTTTCTCGCGCCACCTTACATAATGAAGATGAGATCAGGCGCAAAGATATTCGTATCGGGGACACTGTAGTGATACAAAAGGCTGGTGATGTTATACCGGAAGTGGTAAGAGTGTTGGAGGAATTAAGAGGCGGTAAGGAAAAAATTTTCAAATTTCCGACACACTTTCCTCTCTGTGGTGGTGATGGGCAGATTGAACGTGTTCCCGGACAAGTCGCTTATCGTTGTGTGGCTAAGAATTCATTTGAACAACAGAGGCGTAAGCTTAGCTACTTTGTTTCAAGAGGTGTGTTCGATATAGACGGCTTGGGGCCAAAGATTATCAGTCAGCTGATGGAGGCGGAAATTATTTCAAATTTTGATGACATTTTCACCATCAGACGTGGGGATTTAGAAACTTTGGAAAGATTTGGCGAGAAGTCCATAGACAATCTCTTGAGAGCAATAGACAAAGCAAGGAAAGTAACTTTGGCCCGCTTTATCGCCTCGCTTTCTATCCCGCAAGTTGGTGAAGAGACAGCGCGTGATTTGGCAAAGCACTTTGGTACGCCGGAGCGTTTCGCGGAGGCGACTTTCGAAGATTTACAGGCGCTCGATGGTATCGGCCCTATTGTCGCCCGCTCTGTAGTTGACTGGTTTTCTGATAAAGAAAACAAAAAGCTTTTTGATCGCCTGTTAAAGCAAGTTCGCATCGTCCCTGTGCAACACTCGGTGTCGCACAAAGGACCTTTCGTCGGTAAAAGTTTTGTATTAACTGGCACACTTGGAAAAATGTCTAGAGAAGATGCGAAAGAAAAAATTCGTTCACTGGGAGGCAAGATAGTAGGGTCTGTTTCTAAAAATACTGATTTCGTTGTGGCGGGTCTGGAGCCGGGGGGGAAACTTGTTAAGGCTAGAGAACTTGGGGTAAAGGTGCTAAACGAAAAAGAGTTTTTCGTTATGTTAGGATAGTAGATATGGACAAAGAACAGGTGCGAAATCTGGCCAAACTCGCCAGAATTGAGTTAAAAGATGAAGAAGCGGAAAATCTCACCCACGAATTTGAGGCTATTCTTGATTATGTTGGAGAAGTGAAGGAGGTGACTGACAATTTCACCCCGCCTAGCTCAGGCGGTGCAAGCAAACTAACAACAGACGACACATTGCGTAATGTTTTCCGTGAAGACAGTAATCCACACGAGACTGGTATTTATACGAAAGCTGTCCTTGAACAAGCGCCGATGAAAGCTGGCAACTATATTAAGGTGAAAAAAATTCTATAAATGATTAACCTTTCAAGATTGACTATTAAAAGTGCCATAGAAGCTCTAAAGAAAAATGAGTTTTCTGCGCATGAACTTGTAGAAACTTATTTGGAGACGATAAAAGAAAAAGACGTGGACCTCTTCGCTTTTCTTGAAGTCTTTGAAGACGCGCTTGAACAAGCTGATGAGGCTGATAAAAAAATAGCAAACAGAGAAGATCTGCCTCTGCTTGGTATCCCCATGGCGATTAAAGATAATATGCTTATAAAAGATAGGCGAGTAACTGCAGGGTCTAAAATTTTGGAAAATTTTTTCTCACCTATAGACGGAACTGCAATAAAGAAATTGAAGGATGCTGGAGCTATTATCATTGGCCGTACCAATATGGACGAATTCGCCATGGGTAGTTCCACAGAAAATTCGGCATATGGTGTCACTAAAAATCCTTACGACCCCTCTAGAGTTGCTGGAGGCTCCTCTGGGGGCTCTGCGGCTGCTGTCGCGGCTAACTTCGCCCTTGCGGCTCTAGGTTCTGATACTGGGGGTTCTATTCGTCAACCAGCCGCTTTTTGCGGTGTGGTTGGTTTCAAACCAACCTATGGCAGGGTCTCACGTTCCGGTCTTATCGCCCTGGGTTCTTCTCTTGACCAGATCGGACCGTTTACAAAAACAGTGGGGGATACAGAGACTATCTATAATGTTTTAAAAGGCAAAGATATTCTTGATAGTACGACTATCGCCGACGAAACTTTTCCTCCGAAAAAGAAGTTTTCTAAAACCATAGGAATTCCCCGTGAATTCGTAAATGCCCGAGGTATTGATGAGAGTGTTAAGAAAAATTTTGAAGAAGCAGTCAATAAATTTAAATCTCTAGGCTATGAGGTCAGGGATGTCGAGCTTAAATATATCAAGTATTCATTGGCTGTTTATTACATAATTATGCCGGCCGAAGCCTCTTCAAACTTGGCTCGCTTTGACGGTGTGAAATACGGTTTACACAAAGATGGGAAAACGAGTATAGAGGATTACTTCCAAACTCGCGGTGAAGGCTTTGGCCGAGAAACTCGGAGGCGAATTATTCTTGGAACATATGTTTTATCATCTGGTTACTATGATGAGTATTACGGGAGTGCTTTGAGTCTCAAGAAGTTGATTACCAAAGAACTTCGAGATGTGTTTGAGGAAGTAGATTTTATCCTTACGCCCACGACCCCCACTCCGGCATTTAAGGTTGGAGAAAAAACGAAGGACCCCTTGTCTATGTATCTGGCAGATATTTTTACTGTACCGGCAAACATTGCCGGGGTGCCGTCGATCTCTATTCCTTCTGGACTGGATGGTAATTTACCACTAGGCATCGAATTGACCGCTGACCTTGGCCGAGAAGATAATTTATTTATCGCTGGTAAAGAATTTCTAGGAGAATAAAATAGAGTTATGGCAGAAAAAAATAAAGTCAAGATATTTACAGATGTAAGTGACGCGAGAACTATAGAGCGTATAATACCTCTACTACTCGCCCTCCTTATTCTTGGAGCAATTGCTACGGGTGTTCTTGAATATATTGAGAGTTTTAAATTGGGTACTCACGCTGGTTTCTGGGGGCGGTTAGTGGACTACTTCCTTGAAAATATTTGGCCATTCTGGAAACTTTTCGCAGTTATTTTGAGCGGTCTTGCTCTTTGGGGGATTATCTATAGTACTTTAAAAGTTAATGCTCTTAGTGTTGCAGAAAAGCTTATCTATGAACCATTTGTTGCTGGTGCGGTTTTTAATAAAGCGGAATTGCCGATTGAGCCTAAAAAGAATAAATGGCAAAAAATTATTGAGTACGTGAACTCCAATAATTCTTCAGATTGGCAACTGGCGATTATCGAAGCGGATGCCATGCTTGATGAAGTTTTACGAGAAAAAGGCTACATGGGGGAGTCTCTCGGAGAGATACTTAAGTCTCTTACCAAAGATGAACTTCTTACCCTCGAAGACGCGTGGGAGGCTCATAAAATGCGTAATACCATTGCTCACCCGCCAGCTGATTTTCAATTGAATGAACGAGAGACTAGGCGTATTATCACCCTTTTCGAAAACGTTTTTAAGGAATTGGGTGCGATTTAAGATCTAGATAAATATAGAAAATAGTGTATAATAAGCGTAATAGCGGGTTGGAGGAGTAGTACCTCGACAGGCTCATAACCTGTAGACATCCGTGCAAGTCGGATACCCGCAACAAGTATTGAAACAATGTTCGAGCCTAATTTCTAGTTATGTTATATTGTTTAACATGCCGGTGTAGCTCAGTTAGTAAGAGCGGGCGCTTCATAAGCGTCAGGTCACAGGTGCAACTCCTGTCTCCGGCACAAGATGTAATTTTTGGTAATATTACATCTGTTCCGCATTTAGAGTAATGCGGGTGTAGCTCAGCTGGTTAGAGCGCTTCCCTGTCACGGAAGAGGCCGTGGGTTCAAGTCCCATCACTCGCGCCAATATAGTTAATTACGAGTCATAACATACGATATATCGTATGTTATGACTACACTATGATATATCATAGTGGTCTAGTTGAATCCAGACGATGCTCCTCAAGGGGGCTTAAACTGGTATAATTTTGAGATGAAGAGATTGTTAATAATTTTTCTGTCAGCTTTTGTCCTTAATATAGTTTGGGAAAATTTGCACTCATTTTTGTATAGCAATTATATGGGCGGAGAAATTACAGAGTTTATTCTTATAAGAGCATCTCTTTTTGATGCTTTTCTGATTACTATGATCTTGTTACCATTTTTATATTTGAATGCACTAAAAAATAAAAGTTGGTTAATTATTGTAATTGGAATAATTATCGCTGTATTAAATGAGTGGTACGGACTAAATACTAATCGTTGGGCGTACAATTCTTTGATGCCAATTTTGCCGATTATAAAAGTTGGTCTAACTCCGACTCTTCAGTTAGGCGTATCGGGTTATCTTTCATATAAAGTCGGGGAATATATATCAACACGTTATTTTTTCTCATAAACGCAATTATAACATCCTTCACTAGCCCGCACCAAGGTTTTATTTGTATTATGAATAAAAAAGACCCGATGAGTCGGGTCTTTCAATCTTCTTTTTCTTCCTCCTCCGCTTCCGCCTCGGAGTCATCTTCTTGAATACTGTCATGGCTAATCGGGCGTACAATATATTTACCAACTGTATCTCGTCTACCGATTAGGACCAAAGTTTTCAGATTATTCCGTTCAGAAACGGTCGCCGTAGTTTCGTGAAGCCTTCCCTTTAGACTGAAGGAAAGATTTACTCTAGTCCGGCATTCCCATCCGAGGGCATTCACTACGTACACCTTGCCATTTTCGCACTTTTCATTAACTGTGTCTTCGATAAATGGTCTCAATCCATATTTTTCAACAAAGGTTTTAGCGATAGAGGAACTTCTTGCCCCAGTATCAATTATTGCCCGAACCTTAACTGATCCACTGTTCGTGTAGACTGTGATTTCCTCGACTGAGTCGAGGATTACTTCACGGTTTGTGGCACATCCAGAAAGGAAAAGAAGAATAAGAAGAGTGCTTGGAAGACTTCCAAGCGACGTTTGTTTGGGAGTATTCATTTCGGCACCTCTTAGTGATTAAAGAACAACTCTCTTTCCTTTTAATATCACATTTTGCCATGTCAAACAACCAACTAATACACAGGTCGGCAGTCTAGGTGGTGTGACCTCATATAATTGCTATACTTATAAGACGACGATGGACAAAGAAACTCCTTCCGAACAGCTTCTGTTGAGTGAAATACAGGTCCTTCTGGCCGAGAAACGCACGTATTATTCTATCTTGCACACCGGTCTTGGTGTCATTGTTGCTCCACTTACAGTATTAGAGAAACTTATCCGCATCATTGAAAACAAAAATACGCGTGTCGATGAGATTGTGGTTTAGAAAGATTTTTATTTTTAAAACTGGCCATACGTTATAATTAAGCTCAATTGAACTAAAACTGCTATAATTTTGTTAATGTCAGATTTGAGGAAAAAATGTGCGCCGTGTAGTGGCAAAAATAAATGACCTCAGTTTCTAATGTAAAGATATTAAAATTCTCCGATAAATCCAATTTCTGGTTCTTCTGATTGAAAATTTCCCTTCTCTGTAATACTATTTTGCAGTATCAATAAATGCCAAGATAGCTCAGTTGGTAGAGCACATCCATGGTAAGGATGAGGTCCCGGGTTCGATCCCCGGTCTTGGCTCCAGAATTAAAATGAAATTTTTCCTACCACCAATCATTGTTTCAGTAGTTGTTTTATTAACCTTAGGTTTTTTTAGTGGCCTCCAAGCTCTTTTCATTGCCACGCTCTTGGTGCTTTTGGAGATTACTCTTTCTTTTGACAACGCGGTGGTCAATGCCAGAGTTTTAATCAGCATGTCCGAGAAGTGGCAGAGACGCTTCATGACATGGGGGATATTGATTGCTGTTTTCGGCACTCGAGTTTTCCTCCCCATAGTTATTGTCAGTCTCTCTGTTTGGGCTTCGCCTTGGTTTATCATCAAACTGGCGGTTTTTTCTCCCGCAGAATACGGGCATCTCCTAGAACAATCAAGCTATGCTATTAATAGTTTCGGCGCCACTTTCCTTCTTCTTGTGGCCCTTAAATACTTTTTTGATGATAGTAAGACGGTTCATTGGATAGGCCTGATAGAGCGTCGTCTAACTCGGTTTAGTGACATAGATGCTGCCGAGATAGGTATAGCCCTTTTGGCCATCCTTGGTTTCTCCTTCTTTGTCCCGGGCAAAATTCAAAGTACGGTGCTTGTCGCCGGGATCGCGGGTGTCATCGTCTTTATCCTCATGGAAGGGGTGATCGGCTTTTTCTCCAGTAAACAAAAGAGGATGGCGGCAGCCGGCGTCGCTTCGCAAGGACTGGCTCTCTTTCTTTATCTAGAGGTCCTTGATGCGGCCTTCTCGCTCGATAGCGTAGTTGGGGCCTTCGCTCTCACTACCTCTATACCGGTGATTATTATTGGTCTAGGTATCGGCGCTTACTTCGTTCGTTCTCTCACAATCTTTTTCGTCAGGAGGCGAACCTTAGAGTCGCTTATGTATCTTGAACACGGGGCCCATTGGGCTATCTTAGGGTTGTCTTTATCGATGTTTGCAAGCCTTATTTTAGAAGTACCTGAAATTGTTACGGGCTCTATAGGCGCCTTCTTTGTTATCGCGGCTTATTATTCTTCGGTAAAGATACGAGGGTCTATATGACGCAACTTTTTATCAACGAGAGGAGTTATAATAGGTGAAGGGTCGAAATTATTATATATGGAGGAGCCCCGCCTTTGGCGGGGCTCCGTCCCTTGCACATGCCCACCACACAACAACTTTCAGACGCCGAAGTACTAAAGGAATCCCAAAGTTATCCCTGGATGTTTGGCGTGTTGGTGGACCGCTACGAGAAAGCTTTCTTGCGTAGAGGAGTCTCTATCCTTCGTTCGCATGAGTCGGCTCAAGACGCGGTGCAGGAGACCTTTCTGAAGATCTATAAATACGCGCACAAATTTTCTGAAAGAGAAGGCGCCAGTTTCCAGTCTTGGGCATATAAGATTCTCACTAACACTTGTTATACACTCTCTAGTCGTAAGTCTAACGAATTATCTCGAGTCCAAGTGATGGATTTTATTGATTTAGATGTTATCGGAAGCACCGATGGTCTATTGGACAAAGAGAGGAGTTCGTTTGTGGCCTCGGTTCTATCGAGATTGCCAGAGAGACTATCTCGACTCCTCTCCCTCTACTTCTTCGAGGACAAAACTTATGAAGAAATCGCTCTTATGGAGGACATGACTTTGTCAGCCGTGCGCTCTGGCCTCCATAGAGCCAAGAAACAATTTAAAAACATTGCGGTAGAAATAACATGATAAACATCACCACAAGAGAAAAAATAATGTTCGGTGTCTACGTCTTGTATACCATACGCAAATTAAAAACACCTCTAGTTACTGAATCTTTAGTCTTTTTGATTCTTGCTACGAGTTTGTTTTATTTTGTCTCAGTGCCGAGTTTTTTCTCCAACATGTTTGAGTCTGGGAATTTCGGGAGCTATTTTATAATGGCTTTTTCTCATACTGACTTCTTGGTTCAATCAGCACTTATTTTAGCTTTTGTCACAGTGTTATTGTTCGTGCGAAATTTTACTCTTCACGCTATACTGAAAAACCGCCTGGCGTAAGTAGCCGATATAGTTCAGTGGCAGAACACTACTTTCGTAAAGTAGGAACGTGGGTTCGATTCCCACTTTCGGCTCCAATTTCAAAACAGATAGAGTATAATAAACTCATCATATGAAGTTGAAAACAAAATTCAGGATTTTGGAGTTTGTTATCTTCGGTATATTTTCCAACTTGGCAGATAATTTATTAACCCTGTATTTTTTTGGCGATCAACCATTTGGCTGGCGCATAGTCGCCTTGGCTCTGATATTCGTTATTCCTTTTGCCATTATTGAGGAATTGATTGTCGACCACCCCAAATTTTGGTTAAAGTTCTGTAAAGTTTGCGGACTCAAGATTAATCCGCACGCCGAAACTATTTAACTTTCTTTTTGGTCTCGCCTTAACTTGCTTTTATCCCGACAGTGCCGGGCGCCACTTTTCCGCTTACCCCGCCTTCTTTTATGGGAATAGGGTTATCCTTTAAAAGACGCGCGAAGAAGCTTAGGTTTCTCGCCATAGTCTCTGCCATATCTTTAGTTGCACCCTGGTCGAATTTCTTGGTAAGCGATTCTTTGGTATCTCCGGTTGCATCTCCAAGCCAAGAAAGAGAGCAGGCGGGAGGGACGGTAAGCCCATTCCAACTCATAAAGTTCGTTATATTGCCGATGATATGCTGGACGCCATCTTCGGCACCGGTAATGACAATACCTCCAACTTTATTTTCAAAATCTGATCGGCCTGTTTCCAGGAGTTTGTCATTTAACGCATCAAGACGTTCGATGATGCGTTGGATGAGAGAAGATTGGTTGCCCCACCATATCGGTGTCGCAAAAATAACAATATCGCCCTGAAGCACTCGCTCCAAGATACCAGGCCAATCATCCGGAGTTTCTACATGTGTTTCAATGCCCGGTTCGATATGATGGTCGGCAAGCCGGATAATTTCACTCTCGACGCCTTTTTTTCGTAAATGGTCGGCAAGGTATTCGGATAAAGTGTCAGTATTGGAACGGACAGGCGTTGGCTTGAGGGTTCCGAGGAGGAACACCGCTTTCAATGTGTTTTTTTGCATAAGAGCTTAAAGAAGAGCGTACATCACCAGCGTAGCGCCCAGGAGGGCCATGTTCTTGAGGAACATCTGCATCTCCATCGTCTTCATGTTGGAGTCGGTAACTTTCCAGTAGGCATGCATAATGGGAGTAATAACGACGAGAAATGCGGCAAGGACAATAAGCGAGATTGATTGGTATATACCGAAGATAACACCCAAACCCGCGAGCATAATAATCATACCGGTGCCGATGACCGAGAGTTTGGGCATAGGGGCGCCCTTCATACGCGCGTACTCGGTCATATCTTTAAGCTTCATAAAGTGCATGGCGCCACCCATGACAAAGAATCCTCCGAACAAGATGCGTCCAATAAGTAAGATAATATCCATAGTGCGAAAAGTTAACTAATAAACCACCTATCCAGTATACCAAGTTATGGGGGTTGACAAAAGAACTGCCTGGGTATAACATATGAACATATGATAATGTCATCATATAAAAAAATAAGTAACCCCACCGCCACAGGCGAGCTTGTGGCGATGAAGATTTTATCAAACGCGAACCGGTACGCGATCATGAAGCTTATCCTGAATGCTAAGAATGACTACTGTGTCCATGAGTTATCCAGGACAATGGGCATATCCCAGTCAGCGACCTCACATCAACTTGCCTATTTGGAAGCGCGGGGTGTGGTACAAAGCACTCGCACGGGAAAGACAAAATGCTATCTGCCGACCACTTCGCCTCTGGCTAGGAAATTGGCGCGAGTCATTCAATCTTTAAAGTAATATTATGAGATATTCATCTATTATCATCGTCGTACTTATCATCGGAGCATTGGGGGCCGTTTGGTATTTTCAAAGCAGACAGTTTCCCGTACCAAATGGGGAGACAGCGTCTCTCGAGCTTTCTCTAACACAAAACATGCAAACACAAAAAGACATCTTATTGACCAGTGGAGTGAAGCACTCCATTCCCCTTGATGAAATACTCTCGGGTGGTCCCGGCAAGGACGGCATTCCCGCGATAGACAATCCGAAATTCACTTCAGCTAAAGAAGCCGTCTTCTTAGATGACAATGACACGGGGCTTGGTCTGACTGTAAACGGAGAAAGTCGTTTTTATCCATATCGAATCCTCGTCTGGCATGAGATTGTAAATGACACCATTGCAGGGAGACCGGTCTTGGTAACGTACTGTCCACTCTGTGCCACCGGCATTGTGTTTGAACGAAAGGTTGAGGGCGTTGTGCAAGAGTTTGGCGTGTCGGGTAAGTTGTGGCGGTCAAATCTCTTAATGTACAACCGCGCGGGGAGCGAGTCCAATGAGTCCTTGTGGTCGCAGGTGCTGGGCGAGGCCGTCCTCGGCGTACACACGGGGCAGAAGCTTGCCGTCGTGCGTTCTGATGTCGTCCGTTTTGGTGATTGGAAATCAGCGCACCCTGACACAAAGGTGCTGTCGCCAGAGACGGGAACTATTCGCGACTATGGCCGTGACCCGTATGGCGATTATTACACAAGCGAGTCTGTCTCTTTCGGGGCAACATTTAACGATACCCGACTACATCCGAAAGCCTTTGTGCATGGCATAGAAATTGATGGGCAATTCAAGGCGTATCACGAGGAGGCTTTAAAAACCAAGGCGGGGACGCTCACTGATACATTTGCGGGAAAAGAAATCATAATTACAAGAACTGATTCGGGAGAAATTCGCTTCACTGCAGATGGAGAAGTGCTTGCTTCGATCCCGGGCTTCTGGTTCTCGTGGCTTGCGGTGCATCCTGATACAGAATTACTTAAATAATTATCAGTTTAATAAAGAAATAATATGACAAACAATACCCCACTTAAAATCAAAGTAATTGCCGGTAGCACGCGCGAAGGTCGCTTCAGCGATAAGGCTGCCCTATGGGTTGCCGAAGAGGTCAAGAAACAAGGAGAGGTCGAGGTCGAGGTGCTAGACTTGCGTGATTACGAGATGCCGTTTTTCAACGAGTCGGTAACTCCGTCGGCCAAACAGGAACCTTACAAAGACGAAACGGTCGCGCGCTTCACCAAGAAGATAGAAGAAGGAGATGCCTTCGTGATAGTTGCGCCTGAATATAATCACGGCACATCCGCCGTGCTCAAAAATGTGCTTGATTGGGTCTATCAGGAATGGAACAATAAACCCGTCGCTTTCGTAAGCTACGGCAGTGTCGGCGGAGCGCGCGCGGTTGAACAACTTCGGTTGGTTGCAATTGAGCTTCAAATGGCGCCCATTAGAAACGCCGTGCACATACCCGGAGAACAATATTTCCCAGTGCTATTCGGCAAAGGAGATGTTACGGCCCTCTTCTCTTCGTTAACAGAGAAGGCCGAAGGGATGATTGCCCAGCTTCTGTGGTGGGCCCGCGCTCTTAAAAAAGCAAGAGAATAATTATTCGTTATTAAATTAATCTAAAAAAATATGAAAAACGTAACCATCTACTCAACACCAACTTGTCACTTCTGCCATGCGGCAAAGGAGTTCTTCAAGGCGAACAACGTCCAATTTACCGACCATGATGTCTCAAGTGATACTCAAAAACGAGATGAAATGCTTCAGAAAAGCGGGCAAATGGGGGTGCCTGTTATCTTTATCGACGACCAAATGGTCATTGGTTTTGATGAAGGCAAATTAAAATCTTTACTCGGCGTCTAATTAACACAGAGTTATCCTATGGAAAAAGAAATAAAAAATAACTACGAACTTAAAAAACAAGAACAAGAACAAATTCGTAAAGAAAGACATCGACAGGATAAGAATACTGAAACGAAAAATAAGTTTGTCAGATACGGTCTGTGGATTCTAGCGCTTGTGATTATCGGATATGGTATCTCTTTTCTTGCTCAAACAACGGCTCCTGAAGGAGAGGACTTTAGCATCGCTTATGATATACAAGGTCAGAATCATATTGCCGAAGGTGCGACGCATCCTTCCTACAACTCAAATCCGCCGTCTTCTGGTTGGCACTACGCCTCAACGGTTCGCGGAAGATTTTATGAAGAAGCGTTACCTGACGAACAAGTGATACACAATCTTGAGCACGGAGATATTTGGATCGCATACCATCCCGACATTAGTGATGAGGCAAAAGATATACTTGAGTCATTTGCTGGACAGTATGTTGTCGTGTCGCCGCGCGCGACAAATGACGGAGACATCTCTCTTGTCGCGTGGGGCAGGGTTGACACCTTCGACATAGAAAACGGTATCGTCGACGAGGAACGTATTCGCAACTTTATCAAAAGGCATGATAACCGCGGACCAGAAAAAGTGCGTGGCGTACAAACGGGCCATGGTGGTTTTTAACCGATAAACACATGACGATAAATACACAAAGAGGATATGGAATACCAGTAGCGATTGTTATCGCGGGGTTATTGATTGCCGGAACTGTTTTCTGGACGAGAAGTGGTGAGAGTGCTAATTCAAATACCGCGCAAAACACCACAGGCGGGGCGGAGGCGTCTGACTTTAGAATGCCAGACGAAACGGATCATGTCCGTGGCAATCCCAATGCGCCTATTGCAATCGTAGAGTTTAGCGATTTGGAGTGTCCTTTCTGTGCTCGAATTCATCCCACCCTTGATCGCATTGTAAAGGAGAACGAGGACGTAAAGTGGATATTTCGTCATTTTCCGCTTTCGACAATCCATTCACGGGCGCTTTCTGCGGCAGTGGCGTCCGAATGTATCGCTCGACTCGGTAGTAATGATAATTTCTGGGCATTTACTGACACAGCGTTCGCTAATCAACAACTGCTTGGAAATACTTGGTATCGAGAGCAGGCCTCTTCATTCGGCATTGATTCGGAGGCCTTCGCCAGTTGCTTGAACGATCGTAGTATCGTTACCGACATTCAGACTGAATTGAATGAAGCAACTAGCGCTGGTGGTCGAGGCACACCGTATGTGGTCGTGGTAACGTCTGGCGGTCAACTTATACCGTTTAGTGGCGCCTTGCCATACGCGCAAGTGTCGGCGGTAATTGAACAAGCGCGCACTATCTAAGATGATTAAACAATACGACCTCATTATCATCGGTTCTGGCGCGGCGGGCCTTGGCGCCGCTCTTTACAGTGGACGCTATCGGCTCAAGACTCTTGTTCTTGGAAAAGAATTTGGTGGTGAGACGGCGAAAGCCGGGACGATAGAAAATTATCCCGGCGCTCCGGCAGTAGACGGCTATGAGCTGATGAATGTAATGAAACAGCAAACGTTGGCAATTAGTACAGAGTTCTCCAACGACGAAGTGAGCGGTATAGCGAAGCACGAACATTGTTTTGAGGTGGTGACTGGAAAAATGACATACCAGACCCATGCAATTATCTTTGCAACCGGAGCGGAACGTCGTCGTCTAGGACTCCCCAATGAAAAAGAATTGACCGGTCGCGGGGTTCATTACTGCGTCACCTGCGATGGTCCGGTGTACGGTGGTAAAACGATTGCTATGGTTGGCGGTGGCGATGCATCAGTCAAGGGCGCGGTGCTTGCGGCCGAGTACGTCAATAAATTATTTCTCATCGTGAGGGGCAAGGAAGTTAGCGCCGAGCCTATCAATCTTGAGAGAATGAAAACGCTTGGCGACAAAATCGAGGTTATTCTTGAGACGGAAGTGAAAGAGGTTGTGGGAAAGAACAAACTTGAGAAGGTTGTATTGTCTCGTCCGTTCAAGGGTTCGACTGACCTTGTTCTAGACGGTTTGTTCGTGGAGATTGGTGCGACGCCGAATGTTTTACTTGCGCAAAAGCTCGGTGTCGTCCTTGATGAACGAGGTCATATCGAGGTTGATAACATGATGCAGACAAATATAGACGGTGTATTCGCTGCGGGCGATGTGGTTAATCATTTCGGTTCGTTCAAACAGGATATCACCGCGGCCGCTATGGGTGCCGTTGCGGCCACCTCCGCCTACAACGACCGCAAAGTGCATGGAGAGCTCTGCGAGATGCATGCCGTCCCCGAGCATAAATAAAATATCATTATTATGAAAGCAATTTGGAACAATAAAGTTATAGCCGAGAGCGATAAAACAACAGTGGTGGAGAATAATCACTATTTTCCGCCGGAGACGGTAAAGATGGAGTATCTCACCAAAAATGGAACAACATACACTTGTCCGTGGAAAGGCCTTAGTGATTACTATGATGTGGTTGTAGACGGCAAGACGGCAAAGAACGGCGCGTGGATGTATCAGAATCCAAAGCCTGAAGCCGAGCATGTCCGTGGTAAGTTCGCGTTCTGGCAGGGAGTTGAGGTACAATCATAAAAATCATGAATCGTTACACACTTATTGGCATAGGAGTTGTCGTGGTCGCTGGAGCGATATTGTTCACTGTTGTTAGTCGTGATACGAATCAAGAGGTGAGCGTAAATAATTTAGTTGACACAAGTGATTTTGACAGATTCGCCTCTCTTTCTCTTGTTGATTACAGAGGCAATGCTGTCTCGCTCGAAGAATTTAGAGGCAGACCACTTGTATTAAATAGCTGGGCGGTGTGGTGTCCCTTCTGTCGGAAAGAATTACCTGATTTCGCAAAACTACAAAAAGAATTTGGTGACCAAGTTGTTGTCATTGCCATTGACCGGCAGGAACCGCTGGAGAAAGCAAAATCGTACACCGATGAACTGGGCATTTCAGAGGACATGCTCTTTCTCCTCGACCGCCCCGACTCCTTTTATAAATCAATTGGCGGATTTTCCATGCCGGAAACGATTTTTGTAAATGGTAATGGTGAAATTGTCGTCCATAAGCGCGGACCGATGGAATTAGACGAGATGCGCGAACATGTAAATAAAATCTTACAATAATCATGATTGAACTAAGTGTTGGCTTTATATTGGCATCATTTTTTGCGGGACTCCTTACTTTTCTCGCGCCGTGTACCCTACCTCTTGTCCCGGCCTATCTTGGCTTCATCAGTGGAGTTGACCAGGAAGCGCTCAAAAATCCCGAAACCGCAAAAGCCGCCCGCCGAAGGATATTCTGGAATGGTCTAGCGTTTATCATCGGGTTTTCTTTTGTTTTCATAACGTTTGGAGTACTGGCCGGCATTGCCGGCACGGCCCTTGCTCCATACCGCATCTGGCTGGCCCGCATCGGCGGAGTGCTTGTTATTATATTTGGACTTTTCATGCTTGATTTCTTTAAGCTTCCATTTTTCCAGACAGATAAACGAATCCCCATTCCCAAATGGCTGACCCTTGGCAAACCTTCCAGCTCGCTCTTTATCGGTGGCACTTTTGCGCTCGGCTGGACACCATGCGTGGGTCCTATTCTCGGCTCTATTCTCTTGCTAGCTGGCACCAGCGGTACGGCACTCACTGGTGGAGTGATGCTTACCGTCTTTTCTATTGGACTGGCTATACCGTTTCTTCTTATTGCTCTCGCTTTCTCCAAAGCCACTACCTACATCGATAGAATTTCCAAGTATCTCAAAACAATCTCTGTTATTGGGGGTGTATTCTTAATTCTTCTTGGATTGCTTCTCGCCACCGATAATTTTGGTCTCACCATCCAATACGGCTACGAACTTTTAGATTTCATTGACTACGATCGTTTGCTTGATTATTTATAATTAGGAAATCAACAGGTACAATAGGGAGCACTCCATGAGTTCAAAAGAGGAAATACAGAAAAAGATTGAAACTCTTGAGCTTGAGATGTCCTCGGCGGAATTTTGGGTGGATAAAGACAAGGCCCAAGCAACTATTCGTGAGATTGAAGAACTAAAAAATGAGCTATCAGGAGTAGGGAAGCATGACAAAGGCGGTGCCGTCATGACAATTTTCTCGGGCGCGGGTGGAGATGACGCCGAAGATTTCTCTCGTATTCTTCTTGAAATGTATCAAAAGTTTTTTGATAAAAATAAGTGGAGTTATTCTGTGGTGCATAAAAATGAGAATGACCATGGGGGGTATAGGAATATCACTTTGGAGATAAAAAATCCCGCTTCGCGCAGGGCTACGCAGGACGTCGGACCCTACGGGGTCCTCCGAAACGAATCCGGTGTTCATCGTCTAGTGCGCATCTCTCCTTTCAATGCCAAGCAACTTCGGCACACTTCTTTTTCGATGGTAGAAGTAATTCCTAAATTTGAAAAAACGGGGGAAGTCAAAATTCCTCCAGAGGAAATAAAAGTTGAACTCTCTAAATCTTCCGGTCCGGGAGGACAGAATGTCAATAAACGCGAGACTGCCGTGCGTCTTGTGCACATACCCACCAATCTTTCTGTGCACGTAGAATCAGAGCGTTCGCAGGCTCAGAATAAAGATAAGGCGCAAAGTATGCTTGAGGCTAAACTCTATAAAATGCTTGAAGATGAACGTAAGGCCAAGGAAAAAGGTCTTTATGTTTCCAAAACTACCCAGATAGAGTGGGGCAATCAAATCCGCTCATACGTCTTGCATCCCTATAAGATGGTAAAAGATCATCGTACTAATGTGGAAGTGCGTGATGTAGAAAGGGTTCTTAATGGTAATCTCGACGAATTTATCGAAGCAGAGCAGTCTCTTTAGCATTGACCGATGTGATATTTCTTGTTAATGTTCTTAAATGCTTAAATTGAGACTTCAGAGGGTTGGACGTGTTAACGAGCCGAGCTTTCGGCTTGTTTTGACCGAATCCAAAAATAGCACCAAGAGTGGTCGCTTTAAAGAAATTCTCGGTTCTTACGACCCGCGCAAATCAGTGGACTCTATTGATGCCGGACGCGTTAAGTACTGGCTTTCCCAAGGCGTTGGTACTACAGACACAGTCCACAATCTTTTGGTAAAACACAAAATTATTAATGCCAAAAAGATTGATGTCTCAGCAAAATCTAAGAAAGTCCCTGTAGTCCCTGAAGTAAAGGAAGAAGTCGTATCTGATGCACCTAAAGAGGAATCTCCTAAGGAAGAAGTAGCTGAAGTAGCTGAAGTAGCTGAAGTAGCCCCAGAACCTGCAGAAGTAGCGCCCGAAAATGTTATAGTAGAAGAGACGGTTGCGGAAGAAGAGAAGGCTGTCTGATTATTCTTTAAATAAAAGGCCATGATTGATGACGTACAATTTCTAGAGTATGTGGTAAAAGCGTTAGTGACTCACCCGGATGATATTAAAATAAAGAGGACTGTTGATGAGATGGGCGTGCTTATGGTGCTTGATGTCCATCCGGAGGATATGGGTAAGGTGATTGGTCGCTTAGGTAATACCGCCAAAGCTATCCGGGTACTCCTTAGAGTAGTAGGGATGAAAAACAATGCTCGTATAAATCTCAAGATTAATGAACCTGCTGGGGCAGGCGCACAGTCGTGGCAACCCCGACAAGAACCTAGTAATACCCCGAGTGTTTCCAAGACTCTTGACGAAGCGATGGAGGATTTGAATCTAGACTAGGGACCCTAACCCATGCACTTTCATATCATCACTCTTTTCCCCAAAGCTTTTAGCTCTTATCTTGGCGAGTCTATTTTAAAACGGGCCATAGAGGATAAGAAGATCAAAGTATCTTTTTATAACCCACGAGATTTTACCAAAGATAAAAGGAAGAGAATAGATAGGACTCCTTATGCTGGTGGTCCGGGGATGGTGATACAAGCAGAACCGATTATCAAAGCTATAGAAGCAGCTTTGAAACGGACAACTAACAACCGACAATTAACAACAAAATCAAATACAAAAATTATTTTTTTGTCGCCATCTGGTAAGCAGTTTACAAATCAGTATGCAGAAAAAATAGCAAAAAAGCATAAACACGTGTTAATCATCTGCGGTCGCTATGAAGGCATTGATGCGAGAGTGAAAAAAGTTTTTAAAACGGATGAAATTTCAGTCGGTCCCTTTGTTTTAACCGGAGGGGAGTTACCGGCCACGATGATTATAGACGTAGTATCACGTCAGATAGCCGGTGTACTAGGCAACTTTGATTCTCTTGAAGAGCGCCGTATTTCAACTTCAGAAGTTTACACACGACCGGAAGTTTTCAAATATAAGGGGAAGTCTTATCGAGTGCCTAAGATTCTTTTGTCGGGCAATACTAGAGAGATTGAAAGATGGAAGAAATCGCGAAAGAGCTAGAGGAGTTTGCCCCGCCTAGAATTTACTGAATTACATTATAAGCAAGCGGTCGCGCCACTATAATGTATCTTAAGGATAAATAGAGGTTTCGCCTCGATGGTAGGCCGTTGTTGTCAAAGACGGTCTTTGACAACGCAAATGTGGTGAACTAGTTACAGGGGGTTGACAAGAAATAGGCCTTGGATTAAGATACTGTGAACTTCGACTCGATTGAGTTACGGCAGAACGAAGAGGTTTAGTACAGATTAATTCATTGAAAGCACGAAAAAGCTCTCGTGCTTTGGATTTTTATTTTTATGGACATACCTACTAAAGGATCTGCCAAATTTATCTCACGACCGAAAAAATATTTCGGTCGATTTAGAAAACCTCTTACCGAGACACCTAATCTCGTAATCTCGCAAGTGGAGTCATTTAAGTGGCTTGTGCAAAAAGGTCTCAAAGAAGTTTTTGAGGAATTTTCATCTATCAAAGATTTTTCGGAGAAAAAGTTTCAGATTGATTTTGTTGGTTTTGAACTGGCTGAACCGAAGTTTGATGAATACACAGCGAAGAATAAAAAACTTTCTTACGAGGCGCCTTTGAAAGTTCGTGTGCGATTAAAAAACTTAATTATGAACACAGAGAAGGAGCAGGAAATCTTCATGGCGGATTTCCCTCTGATGACTTCTCACGGCACTTTTGTTATCTCTGGTATCGAACGCGTGGTGGTGCCACAACTGGCTCGCTCCACCGGAGTTTCTTTTACCGCGCAAGAATTAAGAGGGAAGAAGACCTTTGGGGCCAAGATTATCCCTGCTCGCGGGGCATGGATTGAGCTTGAAACTGATTCTGACGGCACTATATATGTAAGGATTGATCGCAAGAGAAAGTTTCCAATAACTATTCTTCTTCGCGTTTTCCTAGCTGGAGAATCTGGTGGGGCTGTTTCTAATGAGAAGATTCTTGCCTTATTTGAGCATCTTCCAGAGGCCAAATATTATATAGAGAAGACTCTCGCTAAGGACCATACCACTAGTGGTGACGAGGCTAGTATAGAAATACACAAACGTTTGCGCGACGGTGACCTTGCGGCGGCAGACAACGCTCGTGAATTCGTCCGCTCCATCTTCAATAAGGAACGCTATGACCTCTCTCGCGTTGGTCGTTTTAGATTTAATAACCGTTTTGGCCCGCCCGATGGCAAGGCGGGCGTCAAAGAAACTACTAAGGAAATTGAACGCCGCACGCTTTCATTATCTGATCTCGTCACCATTCTTTCTCACGTTGTTCATCTCAATATCACCCCGGATTCCCAACCAGATGATATCGACCACTTGGGTTCTCGTAGAGTGCGTCTCGTGGGAGAACTTTTCCAACAAAAGATCCGTGTCGGCATGGCCCAGATAAAGAGAAATATTCAAAATAGAATGTCTACTATTGATACCGATGTCACCCTTCCGGTGCAATTTATTTCTCCTAAACCTCTTCAAGCTAGGATGAAAGAATTTTTCACCACCAATCAACTTTCGCAATTTATGCAACAGACCAACGTCCTCGAGGAACTGGAACACCTTCGTACTGTTTCTGCCCTTGGTCCCGGTGGTCTCCATCGCGCTCGTGCCGGCTATGAAGTACGTGATGTCCACCCTTCGCACTATGGTCGTCTCTGCCCCATTCAAACCCCTGAAGGTCCTAACATTGGTCTTATTTTGCGCTTGGCCACATACGCTCGTATCAATGATTTCGGCATGATAGAAAGTCCCTACGCAACGGTTAAAGATGGCAAAATTACCGGTGAGATTAAATATCTAAATGCTTTAGAAGAGGAAAATTCAAGTATTGCTCACGCCGCTACTCAAGTAGAGGATGACAAAATTGTTCCCTCAATGGTTGAGGCTCGTATCAAGGGCACGCCTCAAATGCTTCCTCGTTCCAAAATAGATTATATAGATGTCGCCACCAATCAGGCTTTCTCTATCGCCACATCGATGATTCCATTTCTTAATCACGACGACGCTAACCGCGCTCTCATGGGTTCGAACATGCAGAAACAAGCCACCCCCTGTATTCTTCCCGAGGTGCCGTTAGTGGCCACCGGTATAGAAGAGGTTGCCATCCGTGATACCGGTCGTATTGTCTTCTCCAATGTTGACGGAGTGGTTTCTTATGTTGATGGTAAATTAGTGACGGTCAAAGATAGTAAAGGCAATAGCCACAATTTCCCTCTGATAAATTTTTCAATGACCAACGGTTTTACCGCCTTTCACCAAAGACCTTCAGTTGAATTGGGACAAAAGGTTAAAAAGGGGAGTGTCTTGGCTGACACTTCTTCGTCATCTGATGGACAAATGGCCGTGGGTCAAAACGTTTTAGTCGCTTTCATGTCTTGGTCTGGTTCTAACTATGAAGACGCCATTATTATCTCCGAACGTTTAGTTGAGAAGAGCAAATTCACGTCTATTCACATTGAAGCGTTTACTATCAACGTGCGAGACACCAAACTTGGACCAGAAATGACCACTTGTGATATCCCCAACGTAGGGGAGTCAAAGCTCAAGAACTTAGCCGAAGACGGCATCATTAGAGTTGGCGCCGAAGTTCGACCGGGTGATATTTTGGTAGGCAAGATTACTCCTAAAGGTGAATCACAACTAACTCCAGAGGAGCGACTCTTACGATCTCTCTTTGGCGAGAAAGCTAGAGACGTTAAAGATACTTCTAAAAGGATGGAGGGAGGGAAACGAGGTCGAGTGGTATCAGTACAAGTCTTTACTCGCGAGCATGGAGACAAACTTGATTCAGGAGTTTTGAAACAAATTCATATTCAAGTAGCGCAATTGAGAAATGTTTCCGTGGGAGACAAACTGGCTGGTCGACATGGCAATAAGGGTGTTATCTCTAAGATTTTACCAGTTGAAGATATGCCTTACATGGCAGATGGAACTCCGGTAGACATTATCCTTACTCCTCTGGGTGTTCCTTCTCGTATGAATCTTGGCCAGATTTTGGAAATGCACCTTGGCTTGGCTGCTAACACTCTTAACTATCAGGCGATAGTCCCTCCATTTGCCGGAGCATCCGAGGACGAGATTAGAGAAGAACTTGTTAAAGCTAATTTCCAAGAATCAGGAAAGGTCAGACTTTTTGATGGTCGGACAGGAGAGACCTTCCAGCACGAGGTTGCCATTGGCTACATGTACATGTTCAAACTTCACCACATGGTTGAAGACAAGATCCATATGCGTTCAATTGGTCCGTACTCGCTTATCACTCAACAACCTTTGGGAGGCAAGGCGCAAAACGGAGGTCAGCGTTTTGGAGAAATGGAAGTCTGGGCGCTTCTTGGTCATGGGGCTAGTTACACTCTTCGGGAGATGCTGACTATAAAGTCTGACGACATCCTTGGTCGTTCAGCCGCCTTTGATGCGATAGTGAAGGGAGAAAAGATTCCCGAGCCTCACATTCCGGCCTCCTTCAATGTTTTGCTCAACAATATTAAAGGCTTGGCACTTGATGTGGAATTGAAGAAGAGAATAGATAAACCACAAGACAATGAATAACTATAAAACAAAACTCAGTGATGCAGAAAAATTTGATGTCGTAAGCATCAAGCTGGCTTCACCTGAGCGCATCAAGGAATGGTCACACGGAGAAGTCACTAAACCAGAGACTATTAATTATCGTACACAAAGAAGTGAGCGCAACGGTCTCTTTGACGAAAAGATTTTTGGACCAGACAAAGATTTTGAATGTTATTGCGGAAAATATCGCGGTATCAGATATAAGGGTATTATTTGCGAGAAATGCGGAGTAGAGATCACGCGCTCTATAGTTAGACGAGAACGTATGGGTCACATCGAACTGGCCACTCCAGTCTCTCACATCTGGTTTTTGAAAAATGTTCCCTCAAGAATCTCTCTTGTTATGGGTATACCGGTATCAGACCTTGAAAAGGTTATCTACTTTGCCGGTTACATTGTCACCAGCGTTTCAGATGGAGAAAAATCTCGAGTTCTCAAAGACCTTGAATCTGAATTTAAGGCCAAGGTAAAGACTCTTCAGGATGAGAAGAGTAAACTCGCCCTAAAAGAGTTGGCGCTTACTACCAAGCGAGACATCGAGTCCTTAGTGCCCGGACGTGTGCTCAATGAAATAGAGTACCATCGCTCTATTGTAAAGTACCCAACCATTTTTGAAGCAGAGATTGGAGCCGAAGCGATCTACAACATCTTAAAGAACCTTGATTTGAATAAATTGCTCAAAGAGATTGAGGCTCTACTTGAGACCGCCACTTCAACAGAAATCCCTCGTCTTAATAAACGCTTGAGCACTATTCAGTGGATGATTAATGCTGGTAACAGGCCGGAGTGGATGTTTCTCTTACGTATTCCCGTTATCCCACCGGCTATTCGCCCAATGGTCCCTCTTGATGGGGGTCGCTACGCTACCTCTGATGTCAATGATCTTTATCGTCGAGTGATCAATAGAAACAATCGTCTTAAAAAACTTAAGGATATAAATGCTCCAGATGTCATCTTGCGCAATGAGAAAAGAATTCTCCAAGAAGCGGTCGATGCTCTTATAGACAATACTATTAGGCACTCTAGTATCTCCGGCAACCAATCCCAACGCAGACCTCTCAAGTCTCTTTCCGACAATCTTAAAGGCAAGAGGGGACTCTTTAGACAAAATCTTTTGGGTAAACGTGTCGATTATTCAAGTCGCTCGGTTATTGTCGTTGGTCCAGAGTTGAAACTTCATCAATGTGGTTTGCCGAAACATATGGCCCTCGAGTTGTTTAAGCCTTTTATCATCTCCGAACTTTTGAAGCGCGAACTCGCCTTCAATATCCCTGGCGCTCGTCGTCTTATTGAAGATGCTCTCCCAGAGGTTTGGGCTATCCTTGAGGAAGTTATCAGTGACAAATATGTCTTACTGAACCGCGCTCCCACCCTCCACCGTCTAGGTATTCAAGCTTTCCAGCCGATACTTATCGAAGGCAACGCCATTCAACTACATCCTCTAGTCTGTACCGCCTTCAACGCCGACTTCGACGGCGACCAAATGGCCGTTCACGTGCCACTATCTGACGAAGCTCAAGCGGAAGCGCGTTTAATTATGGCTGCAAATAGAAATATTTTGAAGCCAGGCAACGGAGAGCCCATTGTTTCTCCAGGAAAAGATATCGTTCTTGGTACTTATTGGACCACGCGTATAGCGCCGGGCGTCAAGGGGGAGGGCAAATATTACTCCAATCCAAATAGAGCTATCATTGCTTATGATTTCGGCGCCATAGATATTCGCGCCAAAATATCTCTTCTGCCAACCGATACAGAGAGATACAAGCAATTTGAAGGACAGAGATTTGAGACTACCGTTGGCAGACTTCTATTCAACAGTGTCTTGCCGAGTGATTATCCTTTTATAAACCAAGACATTGATATGAGAAGAATGTCGGAACTTATAAATGATTTACTTGAGCGTTATGGAGTTGACGATGTTCCAGTCATTATCGACAAGATAAAAGCTTTCGGCTTCCGTTACGCTACTTATTCTGGAATAACTTGGGGACTTGGAGATGTGAAAATTCCAGAGGGTAAGAAAGTTGTTATCGACAGAGGTCACAAAGAAACCAATGAAGTGGTTGAGCAGTATAGAGAAGGCTTTCTCTCCGAACATGAACGTATCACTAAGTCGGTTGAAATTTGGCAAGGGGTTAAGGGTGAGATAGAAAAACTGATACCAGCTACCCTAGAAAGTGATAATCCAATATATGACGTCATCCTTTCTGGGGCACGTGGTTCATTTAGCAATCTTAGTCAGATGGTTGGAGTGAAGGGTATTATTATGAACGTTTCCGGTGAGTCTCTAGAATTTCCTATTTTGTCTTGTTATAAAGAAGGTTTAACTCCACTAGAGTATTTCATCACCACTCATGGCAGTCGCAAAGGCTTGACTGACACCGCTCTTAACACCGCTAAGGCAGGGTATCTTACAAGAAAACTTTTTGACGTCGCCCAAGACGAAACTATCATTGAAGAAGATTGTGGTACTAAAGAGGGGATTATGATTCATAGAAAGACTGCGTCAGGAATTGATATCCCGTTGTCAAAAAATATTAGAGGCAGGTTCCTTGCCCAAGATCTTATCGATGTCTCTGGTTCAGTTATGTTTAAACGCGGACACCTTATCACTAAGGCAGACGGCAAAATAATTGATGAAGCTTTAATCGAATCCGTAAATGTTCGTTCTCCTTTGACATGTAAAACCATCAACGGTCTTTGCGCTAAGTGTTACGGAATTGATCTTGGCAATAACAAACCAATCGAGTTAGGAGAGGCGGTGGGTACGGTGGCGGCCCAGGCTATCGGGGAACCTGGTACACAGTTGACCATGCGTACTTTCCACGCGGGAGGTATTGCTTCGGCCGGTGGTGATATCACTGCAGGCCTTCCTCGTGTCGAAGAAATTTTTGAAAAGCGCAAGCCTAAAAATCCTGCCGTTATCAGTCATCTTGACGGTGTTATTACAGAAGTGAAAACTCTTGGTCACGATCGTTTAGTTGTCATTACACCAGAGATCGGGGAGACCAAGGGTAAGAAGCTAGACAATGAGTATACTGTCCCTGCCACGAGAACCTTCCTAGTTAAAGTTGGTCAGAGTGTTAAAAAGGGTGATGTTTTAACCGATGGTTCTATCGATCTTGATGAACTTTTCCGCTACGCCGGTCGAGAACAAACGGAGAATTATATTATCCATGAGGCTTCTAAATTATACGAGCTTCAAGGGGCGGCTGTGTCGCATAAACACATTGAACTTATAGTGCGACAAATGTTTGGTCGTCGCAAAATTAAGAGTTCTGGGGATACCCACTTTACCCGTGGAGATATTGTCGAAGTTTCTGACTTTACAAAAACTAACAAGACAATGAAGGATAAAGGCCTTGAAGAAGCCACAGCTACTGCTGTTATCATGGGTATCACCGAGGTCTCCCTCTCTCGTTCCAGCTTCTTATCAGCCGCCTCATTCCAACACACGCCTCGTGTGCTGATTCAGGCTGCTATTCGAGGAGCCGAAGATTTACTCATTGGCTTAAAGGAAAATGTTATCATTGGTCGTCTTATCCCTGCGGGCACTGGTTTTAAAAATGGCTACAAAGAAAAATTAATATGCGAGGCGATGTCGACACAATCAAAGAAAAGTTAGACATAGTTGAGTTAATTTCTGGCTACGTCAAACTTGAAAAAGCCGGGACTAGTTTTAAGGCGCGTTGTCCATTCCACAACGAGAAGTCCCCATCTTTCTTCGTGTCGCCACAACGCCAGAACTTCTATTGTTTCGGTTGTGGCGTTAAGGGAGACATCTTCACCTTTGTAGAAGATGTGGAGGGTTTAGATTTCCGCGGAGCTTTAAAGCTTTTAGCAGACAAGGCTGGAGTAGAACTTGGTTACAGTGAGGGTGGTAGTAGCAAGGCGGAGAAAGATAAACTTCTAAGTGTTGTCGAAGAAGCCACGAAGTTCTTTGAAAAAGAGTTAGCTGGAAACGAGACAGCTCATAGCTATCTCGCTTCTAGGGGCATAAGTGACGAGTCCATAAAAATTTGGCGTATCGGTTATGCCCCAGCCCTATGGCGTTCTCTTTATGAACATTTGCAGAGTTTGGGTTATGATAAAGAGCTAATCCTTAAGGCTGGTCTAGCCAAGATAAGTGATACGAGCGCTAGCAAGGGACCATACGACGTCTTTCGAGACCGTATCATTTTCCCTTTGGCCGATCCGAACGGTCGAGTTATCGCCTTCTCGGGAAGGGCATTGTCTAAAGAGACCGAACCTAAATATCTAAACAGCCCAGATACACCTCTGTTTACTAAAAGTGAAGTGCTCTACGGCCTCGATAAAGCTAAAGATGAAATACGCAAGAAGGACTACGCCATTCTTGTAGAGGGCCAGATAGACTTGGTTCTTTCCCATCAGATTGGAGTTTCTAATACTGTTGCTTCTTCCGGGACGGCTTTTACCCGCGCCCATCTGGAGAAGTTAAAAAGATTTTCTTCTAGAATAATTATTGCCTTTGATGGCGATGTTGCGGGAGAAAAGGCTGGGGAAAAGGCTAGTGAATTAGGTATTTTCTTGGGGTTAGAGGTTAAGATTGCTAATCTTTCTAAAAATCTTGATCCGGCAGAGATTATCGCCCAAAATTCTCAAGACTGGAAAGATATTTTGCGTCACTCTCTGCCGGCCGTGGAACTTTTCTTTAATAAAATTGAAGAAAGAGAAAAAGATCCAAGGAAGATAGGCAAGCAAATTGAGAAAAAAATCTTACCAATAATAAAACTAATGGGGAGCGCTATTGAGCAGTCTCATTTTATCTCCATGCTTTCCAAGCGTACAGGGATAAAAGAAGAGATTTTCTGGGAGGACTTAAAGAAGATAAGGAAACCGGACCTTTCTTTCGAGTCGAGGCATGATTTTAAAGAAGAGAACGTATTGGAAAGGAAGGTGTCATTGTCATATCGAGAACAGGTAGAGGGGCGTCTAGCTGAAATCAAACTTTGGAAAAAGGAGTTGTCAAAACTTCCTAGAGAACTTGCTCTCTTAGAGAAAGAAGAAAAAGAACTCACGGACAATCTCTCTGGATTAATGTTACGTGATGATTTAAATAGTCTGTTGCTAGAACTCTCGCAGGCAGAAGCATCCAAAGATGTTAAACTAATTGATACTTTGACGGCTAAAATTCAAAAGGTGCACTCTCTTATGGGGGCGCTCGAAGAAAGGAGGAGAATGTTATAAAATAAAGAACACTTTTGTGACTACAAAAAATAAAAAATCAAAGGCCAAGGCTGGGGGCAAACAAAAGAAAAAAAAGAAGCTAACCCTTGTCAAAAAAAGACGACTGAAAGCTCGCGTCCTGTCTTCTACTCATAAGACAAAGAAGGCTGTTAAATCTAAAAAGCCTCTTAAGGTTAAAGGCAAGTCACTGGCTAAAAAGAAGGTTGATGAGGTGCTCAAGATGGAGCATTTAATTTCGAAAGGCAAGGAACGTGGTTTCGTCACCTACGATGAGATTTTGAAAGCTTTTCCTCATATTGAGACAAACATTATATTTCTCGATGAACTGTATGAGAAGCTACACAACTTTGGTGTAGATATTTTAGAGGGTGGTGGTTTATTAGAAATGCCGGAGGAAAAGGCAGATAAAGCGCATACCTATTCAAGAGGGGACTCTTCCTACGACTCGATACAAATGTATCTTAGAGAGATTGGTCAGTATCCCCTTATTGCCGGTTCTATGGAAAAAGAGTTAGCCAAAAGAATCGAAGCGGGCGATGATGATGCTAAGAATCTTTTGATGAAGGCTAACCTGCGTCTAGTCGTTTCTATTGCGAAGAAATACGCCAATCGTAGCCCAGACCTCACTCTGCTAGATCTTATCCAAGAGGGAAATCTAGGGCTACACAAAGCCGTAGAAAAGTTTGACTGGACTAAGGGGTTCAAGTTTTCTACTTATGCGACATGGTGGATTAGGCAAGCCATTACTCGCGCCCTGGCCGATCAGTCACGCACTATCCGAGTGCCGGTGCACATGGTTGAGACCATAGCCAAATACAAACAAGTAGTCAGACGCTTAACACAAGACCTGGGCAGAGAGCCTTTGCAAGAAGAGATTGCTCTAGAGATGAATCTGGATGTGGAGAAAATTTATTATATTGAAAAGATTGATCAATCCACGGTTTCTCTGGAGAGCCCAGTGGGGGATGACGGCGATGATGGTAAAAGTAAACTGGGAGATTTTTTGGCTGACGATAAAATTTTGTCTCCGGATTTGGACTCATCTAGAAGAATTGTTTCTGATCAAGTTAAAGAAATTTTAGGCGACCTTCCTCCCAAGGAACGAAAGATTTTGGAGATGCGTCATGGTCTGACCGACGGCTATACTCACACCCTTGAGGAGGTGGGGAAGGTCTTCGGTGTTACCCGTGAGCGTATTCGTCAGATAGAAGCCAAGGCGCATGAGAAAATTCGTCAACACGACAAAATTAATCGTTTGAGAGGGTATTAAAATAAATATGAAGAAGGGATGGTAATATCAAAATCAGAATTTATGATGTTTCTTAGGCACCCCGCATGGCTGTGGCTTAAGAAGTATGACAAATCTAAAATACCAATACCCGATGAAGATTTACAAGCTCGTTTTGACGAGGGAACTCTTTTCGAAGAATATGCTGAAAAACTCTTTCCCAACGCTGTTAAGCTTGGTTACAAAAATAATGGTGAGTTTAGTGGTAGCAAATATTATGCTTTGCCAGAATCAACCAAGAAAGAACTAGATAGCAAAACAAGAGTAATTATGCAAGGGAGGGTTGAGCAAGATAATTTAACAGCTATTTTCGATGTTTTGGAAAGAGTTGATCCGCCAGCTGGCGGAAACACTTTCAATCTATATGAAATAAAATCTTCTACTTCTGTTAAACCGGAACATATTCCAGACCTCGCTTTTCAAACCATCGTCTTGGAGAAGGGCGGTCTTACCATCCAAGATATGTATGTTTTGCATGTTAACAATGAATACGTAAAGAACGGGCCTATAGACCCAAAAGGAATTACCAAGATAAGCAAGGTCACAGACGAAGTACGTGATTCAATAGTTGAGACGGAGGGCAATATTGAGAAAGCTTTCGCCGTTCTTTCTAAAAAGGAGATGCCCGATATTTCTCCAAGGCATCTTTCTCAAGGAAGTTTGGAAGAATGGTTGGAGATATTTAGCTTGGTTAAGGGCGATTTACCCCGCTACAGTATTTATAAACTTGCCGGTATTTCTCCAAAAAAGATTGAAGAACTTGAGGATTTAGGGATAGAACTTATAAATGACATCCCGGGCGACTTTGCTTTATCTGAAAAGCAAGAAAAGCAAGTTGAGGCAACGAAATCAGGGGAGCCCAATATAGATAAGGAGGAAATTAAAGAATTTCTTTCTACCTTCGAATTTCCATTATATTTTTTCGATTATGAGACTATGGCTGGGGTGATACCGGTATTTGATGGCACAAGACCCTATCAACAAGTGCCTTTTCAGTACTCACTGCATATACAGGAAACTCGTGAAGGTGGCCTTATTCATAAAGAATACTTGCATACTGAAAACACTGACCCTGTTCTCTCACTTTTGAAACAAATGCAAGAGGACTTTGGGGCTAAGGGTTCTGTCGTCTCTTGGTATAAGCAATTTGAAATGGCGAGAAACAATGAGATGGCTCTAAGATATCCAGAGTTCGCGCCCCTCTTGCAAGGGATAAATGACAGGATGGTTGACCTGATGATCCCTTTTTCTAAAGGCTGGTTTGTGGATAAAGATTTTTTTGGTAGCGCTTCGCTTAAAGCCGTTTTGCCTGTGCTTGTTCCAGAGTTAAGTTATAAGGAACTAGAAGTTTCCCATGGCGGTATGGCTCAACGAGTTTGGATGGAAACCGTTTTGGGTGGGAAAAATACAGAAACCAAAAGTGAGATAATGGTCAACCTCAGAAAATACTGCACTCTAGATACTTACGCAATGTATGCGATATACATGCGACTTATAGAATTACTTTAAAGGCTATTTGAGTAAGGCGTCAATTTTTGCCTTCACACTAGCGATTGGTTCGGCTCCATTAATTATAACTTTCTGGTCGTCTTTAGTTATGATTACCGAGTAGGGTGTACCCCGCGCTCCAGCCTTGATAGAATCTTCGACGCTCTTAGTTATAAATTCTGTATACTTACCACTTGAGAGACAGGTTTTAAATGCTTCTTCATTGAGGCCAACGGTTGTAGCGATCTTAGGCAATTCAGCTGGGTCAAGCGAGTCATTGGAGTTGGTGGTTTCGAAAAGTTTGTCTATGTATCTCCAGAAGATTTGGTTACCCCCAAGTTCGGCCGCGCACTCTGTGGCCTCTGCTTCGTTAGGAGCCTTAGAGTGAAGTTGGGCGATAGGGAAATGTCTGTAGACCCATGCCACCTTTCCATCATAGTCTGTGATGACTTGGTGCATGGTACTATGGAAATTCTTGCAGAAAGGACACTCGGTGTCGGAATACTCAACAATCACTAATTCAGCGTTTCTAGAGCCTAGAATATGGTCTTTTGCGGTTACGGGCGCAATTTCTATCCCAGCTGTTTCTGTGTTTACGGCATTATTTGTTGGTAGTTTGCCTGTCCCACCTCCTCCGAAATAAACGGCGAGAGCGATAAGTCCTCCGGCTACGACTATGGATAAGGGAACTAATTGTTTATTTAACGGACTTTGTTCTTGATTGGGTTCCATAATTTTCTATTATTGTTATGCGAGTATTATAGCATCTAAAACGGGAGAGAAAAGGTTAGATTGTGTCGAGAAGGCTTCTCCCATTCGCTCACATCAAGTTTGATTTCATTTAGAGCCCCACCTTCTTTAAAGATAAGTTTGCCGTTAGTCATGGCATAATCGTAGAGCTCTTTTGTCAGCTTGACGTCGTCGATGCAATAAGAGCGAACTCTCTCTACCTCCCCGGCTCTCCACCAGTTAATAGCATCTGCTCCTCCACCAGATTTATTTTTGTCCAATGTTCCTTCTGCAAGTTGGTCGAGTTTCATGCGACGTCCATAGGAATTCCTTATTTCTCTTAAAATATCCAGACTCTTTATCTTAGTCAAATCTCCCGGGTAGTATTTATTAAGTAACGGAATATCAAAATGATCGGAATTGAAGCCTATAAGCATATCCGAGTGTTCAATAATTGGCCAGAGTTTTACTAAATCTTCTTCTAGATACGAAGAGTAAGAGTTAGTTAGAGAGTCATGTATGGCTACCAAGGCAATGTCTAAAAGAGCTGGGTCATTTTTCCCAACATCGTTGAAAAAGTTTTTTGTTTCTATATCGAAAACTATCTTACGCATATGGCTTTAACTTGTGGGTCTCAAGGAAATCTCGAAGAGCGATATTACCCATGCCAAAGCCTACTGCGGGAACAGGTTCAACCTCAAAAAGTTCAAGTAGATTGTCATATCGGCCACCACCGGCAAGGGCGCGCGTGTTTTCTTTATTAGTATCGAAGATCTCGAAAACCATACCTGTGTAATAAGTTTGCCCTCGAGCCAAAGATGGGTCGGAAACTATATTAGGTCCGATATCTTTAAAATTATTAATGTCGGCATTATTGATTCTAACTTCAAAGTCTTTTTCACTTGCTCCGAACTCTTTCATTATGGCGTATGCTAGAGAAATTATTTCTTTGTCTGCATCAATACCGACACTGCCAACAAGGTCACAATTTAGTTGCCAATGTTCACGCCTTCTGCCTCTTTGAGGACGTTCATAGCGAAATAAGTTGGGGATGGAAAACCAACGGAGGGGAAACTTCAATGACTTCCTCCTCGCGGCAATCATCCGAGCAGTGGTGGGAGTCATCTCGGGGCGCAGGGTAACGGAGCGGTCGCCACGATCTTTAAAGGTGAAAGTTTGCTCATTCACAATTTCGGCGCCAGATTTTTCTGTATATATTTCTGTCGGTTCAAGAAGAGAGGCGCCGTATTCTAAATAACTGTATCTCTCTGCCACCTTCCTCCAAATACCAAAGATGTAGTTCTCAATAGCCATATCTTCGGGGTATAAATCTCTCACGCCCTTGTATGGATCGGTAGATAACTTTGCCATAAGTTTATTATATCGTCTTTCGTTGGGCTTTTGAACGGGCTTGTTGGGTGAGAAGAATTTTGCGCAGACGAACAGACGAAGGTGTAATTTCTATATACTCATCATCATTCATAATTTCCATGGCGCGTTCGATATCTAGGGTAAAGGGCGGGACGAGGAAAATGCTTTCGTCAGAACCAGAGGCGCGCATGTTTGTCAGCTGTTTGCCTTTAGTTGGGTTTACATACATATCTTCGCCTTTGGAGGAGTTACCGATAACTTGCCCGGCATAGACTTCAGTGCCAGGACCGACATAAAGAACCCCGCGTTGTTGCAAATTGTCGAGAGAGAAGGCCAGACATTTGCCAGCTTCCATTGAAATCATAGCGCCGACATCATGATGGTCGATTACCCCAGCGTAAGGCTTAAAGGCGACAAAGCGTGAAGAGAGAATGCCGAGACCTTTGGTGGCGATTACGAACTCTCCTCGATAGCCAAGGAGTCCGCGAGTCGGCGCCTCAAAGATAAGACGGGTTGCGCCATTTTCAGTTTTCATGTCCATGAGGGTTGCTTTCCTCTGGTTTAAAGCAGAGATAATGCCACTACTGATCTCTTCTGGCGCATCAATGACAACTTCTTCAAATGGCTCATATAATTCTTCTTTTGCCTCGCCGTAGCCTAGTGCGGAGGCGGGTTTGAAAATAACTTTTGGTTGAGAGACTTGTAATTCAAATCCTTCCCGACGCATGTTTTCGCAGAGGATGGCGATGTGGAGTTCGCCTCGCCCATAGACGGTGTAATAATCAGTGGTAGAAAAGTTTACCTTGAGACCGACGTTGACCTCAAGTTCACGTTCTAGGCGCTCGCGGATTTGGCGGCCCGTAACGAACTTACCCTCTCGTCCAGCGAACGGGGAGTTATTAACTAGAAAATTAAGGGAAATGGTCGGTTCATCGATATTGATAGCGGGTAAAGCTTCGGCATTCTCACTCGCCATGATGGTGTCGCCGATAAAGATTTCTGGTAGGCCGGCGAGCATCACTATGTCACCTGCGATTGATTCTTCGGATTCCTTCCTTTTGATACCCTCAAACGTGAAAAGCTTAGTAATCTTGCCTTTGAAACCCCCTCCTTTTTGTTGCTTAACAAAAACTTCTTGCCCAGTTTTCAGGACGCCTTCATAGACACGAGCGATGGCCATTCGACCGAGGAAATTATCATAGGCCAGATTAAAAGGTTGGAGGCGAACGGGCACTGTAAGGTTTTGTGTGGCTGGAGGGATGTGTTCCAAGACAACATCGAGCAGGGGGTTCAAATTTTCTCGTTTATCATTGAGGTTTTTCATAGCCACCCCTTCGCGTCCGATGGCGTAGACGGTGGGGAAGTCGATTTGATCATTGTTGGCCCCAAGTTCTAGGAAGAGTTCAAGAATTGCTTCGTGTACCCACTCTGGTCTAGCAGCGGGCTTATCAATCTTGTTTATAACCACAATTGGTTTGAGGCCTAGTTCAAGAGATTTCTTGAGCACAAATCTAGTTTGAGGCATGGGGCCTTCTTGCGCATCAACGATAAGGAGTACGGTATCAATTGACCTAAGTACACGTTCTACTTCAGAACCAAAGTCAGAGTGGCCGGGAGTATCGACGATATTAATCTTAGTGCCTCGATAAAAAAGGGAAGTATTCTTGGAATATATAGTGATACCACGCTCCTTCTCTAGAGCATTATTGTCCATGCTCTCACCTTCGGCGAACATCCCATTTTGACGCAAAAGGGCGTCAGTAAGGGTGGTCTTACCGTGGTCAACGTGGGCAATAATAGCGATATTTCGAATTTCCATAATTTAAATCACCCCACTTCGCCAAAGGCTCCGCGGGGTAGATAATTAAAGCATAAAAACCGTCTTTTAGCTAGCTTTGAAGTTTGCGCATGTATTACTTCTCTTGAAATTCGCCGTTTTTGTAGATGAATTGAAGGGTTTTTGAAATAGTGGGTTCAACGGCGTAGGCGTCATCAGCTTCACGGTCCAAGTATTTTACCGTAACCACCCCCCTGTCTATAGACAGAGATTGAGGTGTGATGCGGTCTCCGATAAAGACAACCTTTGTGCCTCGGTAGGTGACTGGTCCAGAAACGTAACCAGCGAGGTATATAAATGTCCCCGAGCCCGCTCCATAGTTTGCAAGAAATAAAACAGCATCTTCCTTACCATCCGCGTTGATATCACCGTAGGCAAATTTATCTAAGATGGAAGTTTCTTCTACAAAAGCGCTTCCTGGCGTGATAGCCTTCTCACTTCGTCCTTTGGAAAGGGTGATCGAGCCTTCATCAAATATAAAAGTAGCGTTTGCCGGATCTGGATGACCTGTGGTAACCGTATCATTTGTTGTGGTCTCAATATTTTTTGGAGTATTGTCGCGCAAGACGAAATAACCGACGATTACTGTAATTATTAACACAAAAAAGACAATTTTTTTCATAAGTCTATTCTAGCACAATAGGGGATCTGATCCTTTTTCTCTAATTCAAGGCAGACGGAGTTTATACAATACCTTTTGCCACCACTTTCTTCCGGGCCATCATCGAAAACATGACCAAGATGTGCATTGCATTTTTTACAAACAACCTCGGTCCGATTCATACCATGATTACTATCTGTACGGAATTCAATATTTTCTAAATTAGTGGGTTCAGTAAAACTTGGCCAACCAGTTTTTGAATCAAACTTTGTATTTGATGAAAATAGTTCTGTATCACATATGGCACATTTGTAGACACCTTTTTCATGACTTCCCACATACTTACCGCTAAAAGGAGCTTCTGTCCCACCTTTGCGGGCGACTTTTCGCAACTCTTCTGATAGTTCGTTATCTTTTTTCATATATTATTTCTGTTGGTAATATTCAAACAATGCCTTAATGCCTGAAAGATTTTGCTCCCATTCAATAGTCTCGTGAGTTTTCAATTCTACCGTGATTGAGGGTATCCCTATAGAAGCAAGCCAACCCTCGGCATCGCCTGATGTTTCGTAGGCATCAAATGATGGAACAGCATTGTATCCTGAAGCGCGAGCATAGGTGTTCATAAGGTCTAGTGTTTCTGGAAGGATGCCTGTCTCGCATTGTGAGGCGTAGACAGCGTTGGATTGACTATGCCAGAAGATGACGGCGCGAGGTTTATTTTCTAAAACAAAATTTCGGATAGCCATAGCCTCGGGTTCTGAAAAAGGTTTTGTTCCCGCGCTGACAACCTTATCCCGCCACCTGCTTGTCGGTTTCCACTGGCAATCAAAATTTCGGTTAAGGTCCACCTCGTGCGCGTTAAATCTTCCCGGCACCGTTGATTTATTGGCTGGCACATCTAGGCTAGTGAAGCGCCCCTCTTTGCCAATAACTTTATACAGACCATCAGGATTGGCAGAGGGGATGACTGTGATGGTTAGATTTTCTGGAATGGTGGATAAATTGGCTTCCAGATAATCCATAAACTCATAGGCGACGACGGAGCTATTCCACTCATAACCCCCGTGTACTCCTCCGATGAAGGCTAAAGGTATTTCTCCCTCCCCGTAGGTGTAGGCGTCGATATTACGCTCTTCCACAGATTTCCCTATGACGGCATGAATTGGCCCAGTCTCTAATACAGGTAACGTCGGCGCGGGTTTATTGGCAGGGAACCAGAAAACTATCGCGCCAACGACTAGAGCGACAAAAACAATACCAATAACAATTATTCTCCGCACGAAAATTATTTAGCGTAGTATTCGATGAAAGCTTCGATACCTTTCTTGTTTTTTTCCCACTCGACATCCTCGTGCGTAGAAAGGAGAACACTGATAGCTGGGACATCAATTTTGGCAAGCCAATCTACCATATCACCAGTAGTTTCGTAGAAGTCGAAGTTCTCATGAGCGGGATAACCAGAAGCGTCAGCATAAACGTTTGTTATCGCGCTTGTCTCGGTCGAAACACCTTCTCCGTTACAACTTGAAGCATAGACTCCGCCGGCAGCACTATACCAGACTACTGCGCCACTTATATTGTGCGCCTGTACATAATCTCGAACCGCCTTGCTCTCTGGCTCGGAGAATACTGAACTTCCGCCACTGACTGATCTAGTCTGCCAAACGGCTGAAGATTTCCAGTTACAATCGAAGTTTCTACTCAAATCCACTTTATTGGCATTAAAGCGTCCAGAGACCACAACTGTTTGAGATGAGGATATATCTGATTCGAGAAAGCGACCGGGGGTGCCTGCAACTTTATTTAGTCCGTCTGGATTCAATACGGGGATAACGGTAACTTTCACTTCACTGGGGACTGCATTAGGATTTACTTCTAGATAATCCATAAGTTCGTAAGCAAGGAGAACTGTATTCCATGAGTAACCACCGTGGATACCGCCAACGAAGAGAAGTTCAGTCTCGCCAGTCCCATAGTGATAAGCGGTGATATCACGACCTTCTACAGATTTTCCTATAATTGATTCCTTATCTTGTATTACGTCTTCGGTATCCTTTATCTGGTCTTCTAATTGAGTTGTGTCAGTCTTTATATCCGTGGTAGGGGTTTGGTTTTTAAAAAGATAAATGCCTATGCCAACAAAAACGACTATTAAAAGCACTATAAATATATTTTTCATTTGGCCCCAATTTTATCACATATTAGAACCTACGCAATGAACCCGATAATCTCGTAAAAAAGAAGCCACCCCGACCTGAAGGGGTGACTTTTCTTGTTGCTAGTTTACTCAATGACAAGCTGGTTTGTTCCGATATTGAAGGTTCCCACTTTTCCTTCTTGCTCCACATTGAAGTGGTTTTCGTCACGATAAGTTAATTTGGTGCAATTAACAGGAAGCACGATGGAACGTGTTTTAAGTGAGAAGATACCGAACTTTCGATTCTTTCGTAACACTCGTAGATCTCTTCTTCCCAACTCTATGGTGGGGTCATATTCAATTGATAGAACAAGTGACCCATCTTCAATAGAAAATATACCACTCTTACCTTCCACGATGACCTCGTACATCGTATCGGTAAGAGGTTTAATTCCGTCTATCGATAAAAAAAGCTTCTCCAGAATCTCTTCTAGCGTAGAAGCCCTTTTCTTGTGTATCTTAATCTTGGACATTTTGTCCTCCTCAATGAACATTCACATAAAATGTGCTACTTTCCGCACTCTATACTTCGTCCAAGTTTTTGTCAAAATCCGTATATAAAAAGAAAATCGCTAGTGTTAAATTCATCAAGGCGAAACCTCGATGGTTCAAAGTAGAGAAAGGGTGGCAGAAGGTGATTTTTATGATAAAGTTTTGAATATTCCGCGATAGCTCAGTCGGTAGAGCGCCTCCCTGTTAAGGAGGATGTCCCAGGTTCGAGCCCTGGTCGCGGAGCCCCAATAATTTTAAAATGATAGAATGATAGTGGGTTTTTATACATTAATCAAATATATATGACGCAAAAAAATTTTAATGTGATAGTCGGAACCGTTTTTCTCATTGTCGCTGTGGCTCATTTGTTGAGGGTTTTTTATGGCTGGTCCGCTAATGTCAGCACCTTTGAGATCCCTATGTGGTGGAGCTGGGTGGGCGTGCTTCTCGCAGGCTATCTGTCGTATTCTGGTTTGAAAAGTAAAGGATAATTATCTAAAGGGGGTATGGCTATTAATAATATAAATTTTAATACTCACACTAAAAAATTTCGTTGGGTCTTTCTTTCCTTAATTGTTGGAGGTTCTCTTATTTTAATTTTGCCGACAGTGTTTATTTTTCAAATTAAACATGGACAAGAAAAGCAGTCCCAAGAAGCTGTCGCCCAGTTCCCAGTCACAGTCGATCCCCAAAATAAAATTATTGTAGAGAGCGAAGCAGTAAATGAGTATTTAGCTAGCCCAGATTCTCCTCTTCAAGCGTCTGTTTTTGATACTAGAGAAACTTTCACTAGTATTTATAAATGGTTTGCCACGATGGTTGCGAATACTTCCATGTATCAGAATCTAGCACTAGCAGGAGGGGGAAGACTCATTACTATCACTCCAGGATTAAGGAAAGAGCAAGTGGCTAACTCTTTCGGTAAAGCACTAGCTTGGAATAACGAGGATAAGAAAGATTTCACCACAGCGAAAGAAGGAGCCTCATTACCTCTTACGGAAGGCTCTTTTTTCCCCGAAGTATATTTTGTAGAGCTTGGGACGACTCCAGAGATCGCCCAAGATTTGGTCAACAAACGCTTCGCAGAGGAGGTGCTCTCACATTATGGGGAGTCTGTATCCAATGTCGTGCCTCTTAATACCGCTCTCACTATTGCGTCATTGATTGAAAGGGAGACCATAGGCACAGATGACATGCGAATGATTTCAGGAATTATTTGGAACAGAATTTTTAAAGGAATGAACCTTCAAATTGATGCCACTCTTCAATATGTCAAAGCTAGTAACAAAACAACAACAGTTTGGTGGCCAAAAGTATTATCTAAGGACAAATATCTTAAATCTCCATACAACACTTATATAAATTCTGGTCTGCCACCGACTCCGATAGCTAACCCCTCTGTGGCCTCTATTCTAGCAGCCCTTAATCCAACTCAAACAACTTGTCTGTTTTATTTTCATGATAAGAGAGGGGGTTTTCATTGCACAGACACCTATTCAGAACATGTGAAGCAATTGAAGAAATATTATGGTCAAGGAAAATAAGTCCTACGAATGGTAAAATGTACAGGAATCTTTAAGAGATAATAATGAAGCCACCAACCAACCCCAAATTAAATATAAAAAAGTTCGACACACAGCAGGCGCTTTTCGTTGCCATTTTTATCGCCCTCATTCTTTCTGGTTATGTTGCTTATAAATATTGGCAACTTCGTAACGAATTTAAATTGGTAAGTACAGAGCTTGCTAATGAATTAGAGGTGGCATATGACAGAAATACTGACCTCTTGAAAGAAACCCGTAATCAGAGGGGGACCATTCTTTCTCTTGGTGGTCAGATAGAAGTTATCACCGATACAGTCGGCACTCTGGAGAAACTTGCTCAAACAGACCCGGAGCTTCTCAAGAAATATTCCAAAGTATATTTTTTGAGTGAGAACTATGTCCCCGTCGAACTAACTCCCATAGACAGTTTCTATTTAGCCAAGATAAATAGTGGCAATATTCTCTTTCATACGAGAGCCTTGCCGTTTCTTCAACAACTATTACACGCCGCCCGTTCAAGAGGCATAGAATTGCAAGTCGCCTCCGCCTTTCGTTCGTTCGGGACGCAAGCATCCCTTAAAGCAGACTATAAAGTTATCTATGGCGCTGGTACAGCCAATCAATTTTCTGCCGACCAAGGGTATTCTGAACATCAACTAGGGACTTCGGTTGATTTTACTACCCCTGAAGTTGGCACCGTCTCTTTGGACTTCTTAAATAGTCCGGCCTACGATTGGCTCAAAGACAATGCCAATCAGTACGGCTTTGTTCTCTCTTACCCCGAAGGCAATGCTTATTATAAATTTGAACCATGGCATTGGCGCTTTGTCGGAGTCGAACTTGCGGGGAAGCTTTATTCAGATGTTAGATATTTCTATGACCTCGACCAGCGCGAGATAGATGCTTATCTTGTTAAGTTATTCGATTAAACTATAATTAATATATGAAAATAAGTATCAAGGGGACGAGAATCGAACTGACTCCCGCCATCCACGATTATGTCCAGAAGAAGATTTCTTCAATCGAGAAGTATCTTGAAAAGGAACACTCCGGCGCCATCGCCCAAGTGGAGGTGGGGAAAAACACCGAGCATCACAAAGCTGGCGATATCTTCCGCGCCGAGGTCCACATCACCGGCACTGGACTGGACCTCTATGCCGTTTCTGAATTAGACGACTTGTATGCCGCTATCGACGTCGTCAGGGACGAGATTATACACAATGTCGTACAACTGAAGGGCAGACAGGAGACGCTTGCTCGTAAAGGCGCGAGAGTGATGAAGAATGTTATGAAAGGCCTTTCCGACAATACGGCCAAGGGCTTTTCTTGGGGTATGGAACGACTAAAGTTTAAAAGTTTTAAGAAAAGACCATAATGAATTATTGGAACAAGAAGGCAACTCCCTGGGTTTCCCTCGCTGTTTTAGCCGGAGGACTTTTTTCCGCTGGCCTCCTCTTTTGGGTTTCTAAAATTGAGAGTCAGATACAAATCATCTCTACTGTAAATTTCTAACAGTTTCTAATTACCTCGCAAGAAATCTTCCCAACTCATTTCTTTTTTCCCCGCTGGGACAATGCGAGTGGGTCTAAATTTTCCATCCCTTATCTCGGCATCTTTGATAACCACCCTCACTTCTTTGCCAAATTTATTTTTGAAAATTATATAGGCACCGGGCCAGTTACTATAGGCTAGAACTTTTCTCCAATTTACTTCTGCCGGTCCATCAAGCTCTAAGAGCCCGTCTTCTTTTTTTACTTCTTTGGTATAACTAGCTTCTAAATCGTTTTGTATTTTCTTTTCTATTTTCCCCGTAACCCATTTGGAGAGTATAGGTCCCAAGAGTTGTCCGCCCGCTCGCCCCAGCTTTTCTTCTACAGTGCGATAATGGTCCGGCCAAGGAGAGATAGGAATGGGTATTTGCGCCAATATCGGCCCGTGGTCTATTTTCTCATCCAACTTCATGATCGTTACCCCCGGTTCTCCTAGCCCCAGAATCGTATTTTGTATCGGTGTAGCTCCACGCAACTTTGGCAGAAGCGAAGGATGCACATTGAGGGTTTTATATTTTGGCAAATCTATTATTTCTTTTGGCAAAATTTTTCCAAACGAAGCCACGATGAAGACGTCCGCTTTGAGCTCTCTAAGTTTCTCTACGGGCAATGGTTCGCGGGCTGAAGTGATCTTGAGAGCGGGAGAGAAGCCTGCACTTTCTAATTCTTCCAAGACATAACGAGAAAATGTCGAGGCCCCGAAGAAAACAAATTTCAACTTACTTGTCGCTGGTTTTACTTTAGTTTGCGGATGTTCTGGTGGCATATCTCTGACATTTGTAGCTGTGTCTATAAAGAGAATACCGTTCAAGTGGTCTGTCTCATGTTGGAAGATTTGCGCCAAGAGCCCAGAGGCTCCCCGCTCTTTTAATTTGCCGTTCTCATCATGTGATCTTATTGTTACCTTCTCGCTTCTTTTGACATAACCGTAGAGCCAGCGGACCGAGAGACACCCCTCCTCCATATCCTTCTTTTTCTTTGAGGTTTTTGTTATTTCTGGATTTATAAAAATCATATCTTCTGGCACCTTCTTTTCCGATAGCTCTTGTGTTTCTAGCTTGCCATTTTTATTTCTTATGAAGGTCAAAACATCACCCTTGACGACAAAAATTCTTAAGCTTTCTCCAATCTGCGGGGCGGCGATAGCTACACCATCTTCTTCTGTATAGAGAGCTTCTTTCATTCTGCTCAAAATATTTTGGATTTTCTTTGAACCAATCTCTTTGACTGGCACACTCTTGGCCGTCTTGCGGAGTACTGGGGCGTCTTTCTGTAATATTTCAGTTTTCATCTTGTGGTGAGCTTATCGAACCATGGCGGATTTTAAGACTGCCGAAGAAGCATTTGGAAAAATTTGAACTCTGGGAACAGCGCTTGAGTAGATAGGCCATGTCTTCAATAGATAAATGAGAAGTTTTGACACCGATAGCGCTCATGGGGAGGGCCTTCATATCTTGGGCTTTTCTTTCAGCATTGATTCGTCTATAGAATTCATCAAGCATTTTGAGGCGCGGATGCTTGAAAAGCTCTTTGACCTCATGTTTTTTCAAATGTTCATCAAGAGATTTCATATGGGCGTTATTTATAGAACTATAGTATCATAGTGCTGAAACTAACTTTTATTATGCTCAAAAAACTTGGCATAGACCTAGGTACTACAAATATTTTAGTCTTTGTCCCCGGCAAGGGTATTGTTCTCAATGAACCTTCGGTGGTGGCTGTTTCCGAGGATAATAAAATTCTTGCTATCGGCGCCGAGGCCAAAACTATGATTGGTAGAACTCCAGAAAGTATCATTGCCTATCGACCGATGAAGGACGGCGTGATCGCTGACTATCGCGTCACCGAGGCGATGCTTCGTTACTATATTGATAAAGCTTTAGGCAAGTGGAATATTTTCAAACCAGATGTATTAATTTCTGTGCCCGCTGGTGTTACCTCAACCGAGCGCCGCGCGGTGGTTGAAGCCGCCATAAAGGCCGGAGCCAAAAATGCTTATGTGGTCAAGGAACCAATCCTTGCCGCTATTGGTGCCGGTATTCCTATCCAAGAAGCGGCCGGTCACATGATTGTCGACATCGGTGGTGGCACTACAGACGTCGCTGTCATTTCTCTCGGTGGGATAGTTTCTTCTACTTCTGTAAAGGTGGCGGGCAATAAAATGGATACGGCCATAATTGATTATGTGAAGAAAAATTATAATTTAGTGATAGGAGATAAAACTGCTGAAGATATCAAGATTAATATTGGCTCCGCTATTCCTCTAGAAGAAGAGGCCACTATGTCAGTGAAGGGTAGAGACTTCGTACTCGGCTTGCCCCGTACTATAGAGATCAAGACTAATGAAATAGTGAGGGCGATTTCAAAAGAATTGCGTGAGATGGTTAAGGCTGTTAAAGAAGTGTTACAAGAAACTCCACCAGAGCTCTCTTCTGACATTATTGATTTAGGGATTATTATGACCGGTGGTTCAAGCCAATTGCGCAATTTCCCGGAACTGATGTTTCGTCGAACCGGCGTCAAAGCCGTTTTGGCTGAAGAGGCCTATTTCTGTGTCGCCAAGGGCACTGGGGTTGCTCTCCAACACCTCGATACTTACAAAAAATCAATTATCGCCAAGAGATAAGAGTGAAATTTTCTATAGAAAAAAAGTTGGATGGAAGTCTGGGGCGGTCGGGAACACTAGAGACCCAACACGGGGTTATCCATACTCCTGCGTTTGTTAGTGTTGGTACCAAGGCGACGGTTAAAGCACTTACTCCAGAACAGATTATAAGTACCGGAGCCGAAGTAGTTTTAGCAAACACTTATCACCTTTATCTAGAACCCGGCGCGGAACGTATAAAAAGTCTCGGAGGGTTACACAAGTTTATGAATTGGAGAGGACCCTTGATGACCGATTCCGGTGGCTTTCAAGTTTTTTCTTTAGGCTCGGCATATGGCAAAGAGTTATCAAAGATTACTAAAATTACCGACCCGTCTCGAATGATTGCCGAGAGATCTCTTGATTCTGAAACGCCACGTCTCGCCACTATCGGCGCCGACGGGGTTTCTTTTCGCTCCCACTTAGATGGCTCACTTCATTACATAACTCCAGAGAAATCTATTGAAATTCAGCATGATCTTGGCGCCGATATCATCTTTGCCTTTGACGAATGTACTTCGCCGGCCGAAACCTTCCAATATCAAGAGGAGGCACTTGAGCGTACCCACCGTTGGGCCGAGAGAAGCTTGGTGCATCATAAGAAACTGCTCGAGGAGAAGTCGTCGCCATTACCTCTCACTTCGGCCCTTTTTGGAATAGTGCAAGGGGGGAGAGAAGAGAGCTTAAGAAAAAGGTCCGCAGAGTTTATTGGCAACCTCGCCTTTGATGGCTTTGGTATTGGCGGTTCTTTTGCCAAGGAAGACATGGAGACGGCAGTCAAGTGGGTCAATGAAATATTACCGGAAGAGAAACCCCGACACCTCCTCGGCATTGGTGAGCCGGAGGATTTGTTTATGGGGGTGGAAAATGGTGTAGATCTTTTTGATTGTGTCGCGCCGACACGCAATGGTCGAGGGGGCACTCTCTATACTACAGAAGGTAAAATAAATATTAGAAATGCAGAGTTTCGGGAAGATATGAGACCGATAGACGAAGATTGTCTCTGTCCTGTTTGTGCAACACCGAGTGTTGAACAAGTGCCATACTCTCGTGCCTATCTTTGCCACTTATATCGCGCGCATGAAATGCTTGGTGGGACTCTTGGCTCCATGCATAATCTCTATTTTATTATTAATTTGGTAAAACGTATGAGGAAGACAATTCTAGATGGTAATTTTGAAGATTTTAAGGTAAGTTTTCTACGAAAATATATAGGGTAAATTATTTATGACAGTTTTTAAAATAAAACAAGAATTCAAACCAGCTGGGGATCAACCAAAGGCGATAAAAGGGTTACTCGATGGTCTCAAAAAAGGTAATCGTTACCAGACTCTTTTAGGGGTGACGGGGTCTGGCAAAACTTTTACCGTGGCCAATGTGATAGAAAAGATTGGTAAACCCACATTAGTTATTGCTCACAACAAAACTTTGGCCGCCCAACTGGCGCAAGAGTACCGCGAGTTTTTCCCCGACAATGCCGTGCATTATTTTGTTTCTTACTACGACTACTATCAACCAGAGGCGTACATGCCTATCACTGATACCTATATAGAGAAGGAAGCAATGATCAATGAGGAGATTGAGAGACTTAGACATGCCTCTACTCAAGCACTACTGACAAGAAAGGATGTGATTATCGTGGCCTCCGTTTCTTGTATCTATGGTTTAGGTAGTCCAGAGGAGTACGAGAGAGTTAATCTGAAAATTGAAAAAGGTCAACCGATTTCTCGCGCTGGTTTCATTCACAACCTTATCAATATCCACTATTCGCGCACTAATTCTGATATAAAGTCAGGCACTTTTCGCGCCCTAGGTAATACTATCGAGATTATGCCTGTTTCGGAGAGATTTATTTATCGGATTGAGATTGAGAAAGAGAAAATAAAGTCTATACAGAAGATTGATTCTGTTTCTCGAGCAATTATTTCTGAGCCAAAATACTTTTTCTTGTTTCCCGCTAAACATTTCATCACCGCGGACTCGGCAGTCAAGCGCGCTCTCATAAGCATTAAGGACGAGCTCGATAAACGTCTGACTGAATTGAAAAAAGATGGGAAATTATTAGAGGCAGAGAGACTCAAGCGTCGTACCACTTATGACTTAGCGCTGATACGAGAGATTGGTTATACCAATGGTATCGAAAATTATTCAAGACATTTTTCTGGTAAGTCGGCAGGTGAAGCCCCCTACACTTTGCTTGATTACTTTCCTAAAAAGAAAGATGGCAGTTCTGATTTTCTCACCATCATCGACGAATCCCACGTTTCTGTGCCACAGATTGGCGGCATGTACGCAGGAGACAAGTCTCGTAAAGATGTTTTGATAGAACACGGTTTTCGCCTTCCGAGTGCCAGAGACAATAGACCTCTTAGATTTGAGGAATTTGAAGAGAGAGTGGGGCAAGTAATTTTCACTAGCGCTACGCCAGCGAAGTTTGAGAAGGAGCATAGTGACAATGTAGTAGAACAAATTATCCGTCCCACCGGTCTTATAGACCCAGAGATTTCCGTTAAACCGATTCAACAAAAAAGTTCTTACAAAGGACAGATATATGACTTTATCGAAGAAGCGGAGAAAGCCATCAAGAAAGGTGGTCGAGTGATAGCCACAACTCTGACCAAAAAGATGGCAGAAGACTTAAGTGAATTTCTGAAGCAAAAAAATATTAAAGCAGAATATTTACATAGCGAAATAAAAACTATTGAGAGGATAGAAATCCTGACCAATTTCCGTCGTGGTGAGTTTGACTGCATCGTTGGAGTTAATCTTTTGAGAGAGGGCCTAGATTTACCAGAAGTAACTTTGATAGGAATTCTTGATGCGGACAAAGAAGGTTTCTTGCGTTCCGACACTTCTCTTATCCAGATTATAGGTAGAGCCGCCCGCAACGTAGATGGGAGAGTCATTCTCTACGCGGACACCATGACGGGTTCCATGGAGAGAGCTATAGGCGAGACATCTCGTCGTCGCGCCAAACAGCTGGCTTATAACAAAGCTCACCGCATCACCCCCAAGACCATCATTAAAAAAATTAAAGATATCACCGATACACTTGAGCGCGAACATCATCAGGCTGTGGATTTATTGCTGGAGACGGATGAAAAACTTTTTATAAAGAGTCCAAAGAAGTTGATAAAAGATAAAAAACAAGAAATGGAAGAAGCGGTGCGTAACCTTGATTTTGAGACTGCAGCTATTCTGCGCGATGAGATTATCGTGCTAGAAAAACACCAAGAAAAAAAGAAATAATGTGCTATACTGACGACTTCGTATACTCCCCCAAGGGCTTGCTCTGGGGGATATAAGCTTATATGAAAGAAAAAAATCGAGATTTACCAAGAGAAGCAGACAAGATTGTTGTAAAGGGCGCTCGTACTCACAATCTCAAAAATATTAACCTAGAGATACCTAGAAACTCTATGGTTGTCTTTACTGGACTTTCTGGTTCGGGGAAGTCTTCACTTGCCTTTGACACCATCTTTGCCGAGGGACAGAGACGTTATGTCGAATCTCTTTCCTCATATGCTAGACAGTTCCTTCGCCAGATGCAGAAGCCTGATGTTGATGAGATCACCGGCCTTTCCCCGGCCATATCGATAGACCAGAAAAGTCGTTCCAATAATCCACGCTCAACGGTGGCCACTATCACCGAAATTTATGATTATCTCCGCATTCTCTACGCTCGCATTGGACGACCACATTGTTTAGTTTGTGGTGATGAAATAAAAAAACTCTCAAACGAAGAAATTAAAAGTTTTATATTGGAAAAAGTATCAAAGGGAACCTTCGATATCTTAGCTCCAGTGGTGCGTGGGAGGAAGGGCGAATACTATCAACTGCTCTATGATCTTTTAGGTAAGGGTTATAAAGAAGTAATGGTAGACGGCAAGAGATATTCTCTGCGCGAACGAATTAATTTAACCAAAACCAAGAAACATGAAATCTCGGTTCTGGTGGACTCCATAGATTTGAAAGATGTTTCAGCGGAAGAGAGATTGAACGAAGCGATAGAGAAAGCCTTGATCGAATCGGACGGGTTACTTCTTTTGAAAACCAAGGAAGAAGAATATCTAATGTCTGCCAAGTGGGCTTGTCCCAAGGACGGCTTTTCCTTTCCTGAAATCGAACCGAGACTTTTTTCTTTCAACTCTCCTTATGGGGCCTGCACAGATTGCAATGGTTTGGGTACCAAATATTTTTTTGGCAGTGAACCATGCCAAAGCTGTCAGGGTAGTCGTCTGCGTAAAGAGGCTCTGCATGTCTTGGTGGGAAATAAAAATATAGTAGAGCTCACCGCGCTTTCTATCAAAGATTGTAATGAATTTTTCAGGAAACTTAAACTCACTCCGCGGGAAAAAAATATTTCAAAAGTTGTGACCAAAGAAATTGAGGCCAGACTCTCTTTCATGCTCAATATCGGTATTGAGTATCTAGCTCTAGACCGGAGGGCACATACTCTCTCGGGCGGAGAGGCCCAGCGTATTCGTCTTGCCAGTCAACTCGGTTCTGGTTTGGTGGGGGCTCTCTATGTGCTAGATGAGCCAACTATCGGTCTCCACGCTCGGGACAATGCTCGTCTGATAAAAACACTTCTCAATCTCCGTGATCTCGGCAACACCATTATCGTAGTTGAACATGATGAAGAAACTATTTTCTCCTCGGACTATTTGGTTGATATTGGTCCGGGCGCCGGTGTCCACGGCGGGAGGGTTGTGGTTGCTGGTAACCTTCAGGAGCTAATTTTGGCAGAGAAAAATGATAGCAAATCTCTGACTCTTGCCTATTTGCGTGGCGAGAAGAAGATTGAACTCCCAGAGAAACGTCGCAGTGGAGAGAAAGGTAAAATTGCTATTCGCGCTGGCAAAGTTTTCAACATCAAACATCTCAACGTGGATATTCCCCTTGGTCGCTTGATTGCCGTCACCGGCGTTTCTGGTTCCGGGAAATCTTCTTTTGTTTACGAAATCTTGCACAAAAATCTTCAGGCAAGATTGGATAGGCGATACAGAAGGGCCGGAACTTTTAATTGCCAATCCTTCGAAGGGGCGGAATATATTAGTCGGGCTATTTTGATAGAACAGTCACCGATTGGTCGCACTCCTCGTTCAAATCCTGCGACTTATACAGGCGCCTTCACTTTCATCCGAGAACTATTTGCTGAGACGAAAGAAGCCAAGGCTCACGGGTGGAAGGCCAATAGATTTTCTTTCAACGTCAAGGGTGGGCGATGTGAGACTTGTCAGGGCAATGGCATGATTGAAGTGGAGATGCACTTCCTGCCAACCGTCTATGTGCCGTGTGATGTCTGTAATGGTAAAAGATTTATGAAGGAGACTTTAGAAGTTAAATATAACAAGAAGAGTATTTATGATGTTTTAGAAATGACGGTTGAAGAGGCACTCTCCTTTTTTGAAGACATTCCGAGTATCTACGATAGATTAAAAAGCCTTAATGACGTGGGTCTGGATTACTTGGTTCTAGGTCAATCGGCCACCACGCTTTCTGGTGGGGAAGCGCAGAGAGTGAAAATTGCTTCAGAACTTTATCGTCAACACTTGGAAAAAACTATTTATCTTCTGGATGAGCCGACTATCGGTCTTCACTACGAAGATGTGAAAAAACTGATTGAGATTCTTCAGAAGTTAGTAGATAAAGGGAATACCGTGATGGTGATTGAACACAATCTAGACTTTATAAAAAGTGCTGACTATGTTTTAGATATTGGCCCTGATGCCGGAGATGCCGGCGGGAAATTGGTAGCCTCCGGCACTCCCGAAGAAGTCGCTAACACCGATACCTACACCGGCCAGTATTTACGAAAAACTTTACGGGAGAAAAAGATATATTTATTATTTGGTCAACACTCGGTGTTGACCAAATAAAAGTGCAACCCCATGGTGTTAACTTGACAAAAGATTGACAAAGTAGTTTTAAATGATATAATCAACAAAATTTTGTTCTTCGTAATTTGTTGTAGCATATTACTACAAGGAGGGTTTTATGAAAAAACTACTTATTCTTAGCCTATGGGTCACCTTCGGTTTGGAGTCGTGGAATGTATTTCAGTGGACGCTGGAGCAGGGTATGACTCCGCCGCCTCCACTGTCTTCGTCTTCATTGAATGATGAGCAGGCTACGCTCATGGAGCGGTTCATGGAAGAAAAACGAGCACAGCTCCCCGAGCGTATTGCGACTACTGACAACGGCATGTTGGTCTACCTCTACCCTGACGGCAAGTTCTCATTTGATTTGCCTGAGTGGTACCAAGACGAACAAATTGTGCTCTCTGAAAGTGAAGAAAACGAGATTGCTAATTTGGGTCTCATTACTCCTCCACCATGGGTGTTCTGGATGGATGAAATGACGTTCGGGGCATATACAGAGATCGTGTTCGTACTTGCACTCGGACTTGTGTTCGGACTTGCGGCCAGACTTATCGGACTTGCACTCGGACTTGCACTCGGACTTGCACTCGGACTTGTGTACGGACTTATGTACGGACTTGTGTACGGACTTGTGTACGGACTTGTGTACGGACTTATAGAACTCACCACGAAGTATTGGCACACCACGAAAGCGGTAGCTGTGTAAGGTCACGGGCGCTTCGATTTACATCGAAGCGCCTTTTCTATTATTTTGAAAACGTCTGCAACTAATGTATTCTTTCAACCAAATGAAAGGCCATGATTTAAAAGAATTCAACCTCCCAGACACTCCCGGGGTGTATTTTTTCCTTGGGTCGCCTTCGCGTAAAGCTTCGGCGGACCGAAGCAAGAAGATTTTATACATCGGAAAGGCGACTAGTTTGAAAGATAGGGTCAAGAGTTACTTTGCCCGAGACATCCTTCTTACTAGAAGTCCGCTTATTGCCAAGATGTTGGAAGAGGCAGTAAGGGTTAAGTTTATAAAGACCGATTCTGTGCTCGAAGCTCTGATGCTTGAAGCTTCCCAGATAAAGAAGCATCAGCCGATTTATAACTCTAAAGAGAAAGATGATAAAAGTTATAACTACGTCACTATCACTCAAGAATTATTTCCTAAAGTTTTAGTGACTCGTGGTTCGGGCACGTGGGGACCCTTTCCTCACGGTACAGAGTTGAAGACGGCTCTGAAAATTATTCGCAAGATTTTCCCTTTTCGCGATACATGTAAACTCAATCAGTCCAAGCCCTGTTTCAATGCGCAAATTCATCTTTGCCCCGGTGTTTGTGCCGGTTGGATTTCTAAGACAGAGTATAGGAAAACTCTCAAGCATCTGACCCTGTTTTTCGAAGGCAAGAAACCTCAACTCATAAAATCTTTGGAGAGGGATATGAAAAAATTAGCCAAAGAACATAAGTTTGAAGACGCGGAGAAAACAAAGAGGCAAATTTTCGCTCTGAATCATATCCAAGACATCGCTTTAATAAAATCAACAGTGTCAAAGAGACACTTTGACACTAAGCTTTTTGAACCTTTTCGCATTGAAGCGTATGACATTGCGCATATTTCTGGCACAAGCGTGGTGGGGGTGATGACGGTTATTGAAAATGGAGAATTAAATAAAAGTCAGTATAGAAAATTTAAAATAAAAGATGATAAGAATAATGACACTCTAAATCTCAAGGAGGTTCTAGTGAGAAGATTCAATCATCCAGAATGGCCTTATCCCAATCTCATCGTGGTAGACGGCGGTCGTGGCCAGATTAATGTCGCTAAAGGAGTTTTAAAGAAACTTGGACCCGATATTGACGTCGCCTCTGTCGTGAAAGATGAGAGACATAAAGCTCGAGAAATTATCGGCGACCAAACTCATGCTCGGGAAATCCTTCTGGCCAACTCGGAAGCCCACCGTTTCGCTATAGGGTTTCATAGAAGACTGCGTGGAAAAGGTTTCAGAATATAATATAATTTAGTTATGAATCTTTCTTCAAAGACGAGAGTGGCGGTCTTGCGTGGCGGACCTTCAAGTGAGTATGAAGTTTCTTTAAAAACAGGGGAACACATTCTATCGACCCTACGCGAGCTCTCAGAAGATTATGAGCCCATAGATATTTTCATATCTAAAGATGGCGAGTGGCACAAAGAAGGCCTAGTACAAGAGCCTTATCGCGCTCTAGAATATGCGGATGTCGTCTGGAATGCTCTCCACGGCGAGTATGGCGAAGACGGTCAGGTGCAAAGAGTTTTAGAGTCCTTAAATATTCCTTTCACGGGCTCCAGCGCTGTGGCTTCAGCTCTTTCTATGAACAAAGATATGGCCAAACGTATTTATGATAAACACTCTCTCAACACTCCCATGCATAATCTCGTTTGTAAAGAAGATTTGTCTGGGGACAAACTTGTTGGTATCTTCCAAACATATTTGCCGCCGGTGATAGTCAAACCAGCCAACGCCGGTTCCTCTGTCGGTATGCGCATGGCGCACAGCTTCAGTGAGTTGAAAGAGGCGATAAAAGAAGCTTTGGAGCACTCTGATAGAGTAATGGTGGAAGAATTTATCAAAGGTCGAGAGGCTACGTGCGGAGTGGTTGATAACTTTCGAGATGAAAAACACTACGCTCTCGCGCCAATAGAGATAAAGATACCTAGTGGTAAAACTTTTTTTGACTACGATGCCAAGTATAGTGGTAAAACACGAGAGATTTGTCCCGGTGATTTCAGCCAAGCTGAAGGCGCTACGATAGAAGAGATGAGTAAAGAGGCGCATCGCGCGTTAGGTTTGAGACACTACTCTCGTTCCGATTTTATAATTACACCTAAGGGGAAAATTTATATTTTGGAAACCAACTCTCTTCCGGGGATGACCGCGGAATCTCTTTTGCCGAAAGCCCTTAATACTATCGGCTGCAGTTCAAAAGACTTTATCGACCACATCATCAAACTTGCATTGTGATATGAGTGAAATTTATTGTATAGTTTCTGGACGTGTCCAGATGATGATGTTTCGAGACTTCACCCTGCGCAAGGCAGGGGCTCTTGGGCTCAAGGGTAGTGTACGGAACCTTAAAAATGGTACGGTAGAAGTCATCGCCCAAGGGGAGAAAGAAAAATTAGAGGCGTTTATAAAGTATTTAAACAAAGGTTCTTTACTGTCACATGTAGATAATGTAGAAGTGACATGGAGAGAAACTAAATCTGTTTTTGATAGGTTCTATATAGTATATTCACGATAATTATGGACAAAAAAATACCCCAATGCATTGGTATCATTTTGGATGGTAACCGTCGCTGGGCGAAGGCAAGAAGTCTTTCTTCGTTTGAAGGGCATAAAGAAGGGGCAGATAGATTGCGAGACGCCGTCTATTGGGTGAAGGCCCGAGGTGTGAAGCATCTTGTGGTCTATGCCTTTTCTACAGAAAATTGGAATCGTAGCGAAGAAGAGGTTTCTCATATGATGAATCTAGCTCATGCGCTAGTAGAGAAAATGTTTTCCAAAATCTCTGAAGATAATATTTGTATCAAATTTGTGGGAGAGCGTGGGCGTTTTGATAAAAGAATGCAAGAAGATATGAGGCGCGTTGAGGAGGAGAGTAAGTCAAATGACGCTTTTACTGTCTGGGTTTGTATTTCTTATGGCGGAAGAGCGGAAATTGTGGAGGCTGCCAGAGCGGTGGCGGTGGAGGGGGAAATTACAGAAGAATCTCTGGCAAAAAATCTCTGGACCAACGGTATGCCTGACCCCGATATCATTATCCGCACTGGCGGAGAGAAACGACTTTCTGGATTTCTACCGTGGCAGAGTGTTTATAGTGAACTTTTCTTTATTGATAATTATTGGCCGGATTTTAGTGAAGCTATTTTAGATTCTGTACTCCGAGAATATGCCCAACGTGAACGCAGAATGGGGAAGTAGCCACGTGTGCAACACTCGGTGTCGCACATTTATAAAAAAATCGGACCCCAATTGGGGTCCATTGTCTTGTGATGATGTTTCGGTGTTATGGCGCGAATTTCTCTAGGTTTACAAGTATCCATACTTGCTTGTTGAAGTTTCTAGATATCTCCGACTTCATCCAATCGAAATACTTTTCGTTTTCGAGGTCGTGCCAACGTTTGAGTTCTTCGCCGTACTTCCAGTACTGGGTGAGCACTAGAATAGCGCAGGTGTTCAGGTAATCGATGCTAATGTATTTAGCATTCTTACCAGAATATTTCGTGATGAGTTCCTCTTGAACATCTAGGAGCATGGCTTCCGCCACATCACAAAGTCTCTCTCCCTTTGCCATATAGAACTGCATGAGTCGTGCCCACCGTTCAGTGTAGTCAGCGATATCACTGACGGATTCGTTCTTGAAAAGGCGCCACGCGATATCATTTACCAACTCAATCTTTGGTGCCTTTTTCAATCTTTCTTCTACTATGCTTGCGCATGGTGTTTTCATGCTCTTACCCTCCTGTGTCAAATTTGCTCAATCCATCACAATTTGAGCATAAAAATATCTTTTTGGCAAATTACCTATACTACTGTTTGAGACCCAATCCGGTTTTTATAAAATACCAATTAAGGCCGGCGAGAATAGAAATCAGTAGGACCAAGACGCCAGTAGAGATCCATAACGCGATATCGGCACTACCGAGGAAGCCGTAGCGGAAGCCGTTGATGAGATAGAAGAGTGGGTTAGTGTATGTCAGTGTCTGCCACCACTCTGGAAGTTGATGTATCGAGTAGAAGACGCCCCCGAGGTAGACAAGTGGAGTGAGGACGAAGGTTGGCACGATGTTTATACCATCCATCGACTTCGCATAGATACCATTCACAAGTCCTGCCAGAGAGAAGACAAGTGCGGTCAAGAATGCAAAGCCCGCGATGATGAGTACCGAGGCAATAGGTAAACTAAGTCCAGTAAAAAAGAGTGCCACAATGAGTACCAGAGCACCTGTGATGATACCCCGCAAGACTCCTCCTCCGATAAATCCAGCGATGAGGAGCCAAGGTGGTGTGGGGGAGACGAGGACTTCGTCGATGGAGCGCATAAAAAACTTTGAAGAAAAGAATGTGAAAGAAGTATTGGCATACGAGGTAGTGACTATCGCGAGCATGACAAGCCCCGGCACAACGAAGGTCATATAGTCTACTCCTTGTATCTCTCCAATCCTAGAGCCGAGTATGGTACCGAAGACGAGGAAGTATAAAACAGAGGTGACAACAGACGGGATGAAAGTTTGTACCCAGATACGAAACATCCGCACCACATCCTTGCGAAGCATCGTATAGAGCGAAATCCATTTTTGATACGGTGTCATAATATTATTTACTCTCTGATGTTAACTTGAGGAAAACTTCTTCGAGTCTACCTCCCCGATATCCCTCCTTGGTCTCTCCACCTGTATCATGCAGAGCGAGAATTTCTGCCATAGTGCCGTTAGCGACAATCTGCCCTTTGTTGATGATGGCGACGTGTGAGGCGAGTTGCTCCGCTTCTTCTAGGTAGTGCGTTGTCAGAAGGATCGTGAGACCATTTTTCGTGAGTTTGCGTAGATACTCCCACATGCTTCTACGCAGTTCCACATCGACTCCGGCAGTCGGTTCGTCGAGGATGAGAAAGCGTGGCTCGTGTACAAGCGCTCGGGCAATCATCAAACGTCTCTTCATCCCACCGGAGAGAGTAAGACTGTTTTGGTGCATCTTCTCACCAAGTCCGAGATCTTCAAGAAGTTTTTTTGCCCTTGGTATCGCCACAGAACGCGGTATACCATAATACCCAGCTTGGTTGACGACAATGTCGAAGGGCTTTTCGAAGGGATTGAAGTTTATCTCCTGTCCCACAAGTCCAATCTGCGCCTTCGCTAGCTCGGTATCCTTTTCAATATCGTGCCCAAAGACTTTTACAGAACCCTCTGACTTATTCACCAAGCCACAAGTGATGCCGATGATCGTTGTCTTACCAGCGCCGTTTGGTCCGAGTAGGGCGAAGAAGTCTCCACGAGGGACAGCAAGCGTTACATCTTTGAGAGCCACTGTGCCCGTCGCATATGTTTTTGAAAGATTTTTTATTTCAAGCGCGAGGTCATTACTCATCGCATGATATTATCATCAAATTAAGAATTTCAAAATTGCGCTATAATTAACCTATGCAAGATGAAATCAAAAAAATCCTTAGAGAACTTGGAGAAGACCCTGAACGCAGTGGTTTGAAGGACACCCCAAGAAGGGTCGAGGAATCTCTCAAGTTTCTGACACATGGGCATGGTTTGAAAGTAGAAGATGTCATAGGCACCGCAGTTTTTGAAGAAGAGCATCATGAAATGGTGCTGGTCAAGGATATCGAGGTATATAGTTTGTGTGAGCACCATATGCTTCCTTTTGTTGGCAGAGCACACGTTGGTTATATTCCCAATGGGCAGGTAATCGGACTTTCAAAAATTGCCAGAGTGGTAGATATGTTTGCACGGAGGTTGCAATTGCAAGAGCGCTTAACAAAAGATATTGCTGATGCGTTGGAGAAGGGCTTAAAACCACTAGGGGTGGCGGTGATAATTGAGGCAGAACATTTTTGTATGATTATGAGAGGTGTCGAAAAGCAAAATAGTAAAACAATAACTTCAGCCATGCGTGGCTCATTTTTAAAAGACCAAAAATCTCGTGAAGAATTTCTCAAACTCGCGATGGGTTGATCTGGCGGGGAAATTCAATCGGGTGGTGTCATTATATCATTTGCTCGAACAAGTTTCGTTTGGTGGACCCTACCGGATTCGAACCGGTGACCTCCTCATTGCAAATGAGGCGCTCTACCAACTAAGCTAAGGGCCCTTCGATGGGCTTCCCTCAATTTCACTCGGGATAAACAGGACGAGCCCAATAACCGCCAATAATACTAGACAAAACTATAAAAATCAAAGAAAATAAGCCTCGAAGGGCCCATGGTATAGCAGTAACACGCGTCCATGGCATGGACGAGTCCGGGGTGCGACTCCCCGTGGGTCCACTAAGATTGTTAGAACAAGTCAGCCACAACCAACATCCTTAGAAACTTGAGAATGTAAGGATGTTGTGTATGATGAATCTATGGCGAAGTTAAAAACAGCGAAACAAATGGAGCGACACCTTAAAGGAATAGCCAATCATCACCGGATCGGAATTTTGCTATTTATTGCTAGAAATGATGGGGCAACGCTAGATGACATTGTTACGGCTCTCGGTGCAAACGAAAAGACTCTCGGCGAGCATGCACGGAGACTATCAGTTGCTGGATTAGTAAATAAAAAATACCGTGGTAAATTTGTGGAACACACACTCTCACCTTATGGCAAGACGCTCGTCAACTTTCTACAGTCATTCCAAAAGATTTAACAACATACCCTTACAAACTCCAGTTTATAAGGGTGTAGAAAAAACAAATTTATGAAACTTAGTAATTTTTTTAAATTAGTGATAGCAGTAACAGTTTCGGAAGCCGCGGGAAAGAATTTGATAAAATAAATCTATGTTTTTGGAAACTCTTTATATTTTAATAATCTCGGCTTCGCCACTTGTTGAACTCCGCGGAGCGATTCCCGTCGCTGTAGCGGTCTACAACTTCTCCCCGTGGCTAGCTTACTTTATCTCTGTAGCGGGCAACATGATCCCGCCACTTCTTTTAATCCCGTTTCTCGGCAAGATTGACGCCTTTCTTTCAATAAGATTCGAGTGGTGGAGGCGGGTCTTCGCATATTTTCTGGAAAAAACTAGAAATAATCACTCCAGAAAATTTGAATTGTTCAAAGAATTTGCCCTCGTCATTTTAGTCGCCATACCCTTACCTTTCACCGGCGCCTGGACCGCTTCGCTAGTGGCCCACATCTTCGGCATACCTTTTCGCAAAGCTATTCCGCTTATTCTTCTCGGAGTTTTGATCGCCGGAGCCATAGTTTTGGCCGCGACTCTCGGATTGATTACATTTCTCGCTCTCTAAAGGCTATTTTAGGGGTATTGCTTTATAAGTTTATGTGCTATAATGATACGGATACATTATTTTAACCATTAGAATCATAATTTATGGACAAAGTTACAGGATATTGTGTGAAGTGTAAGGCTAAGGATAGAGAGATGAAAGACGTGCAACATGTAGAAATTAAACCTGGTCGTCCGGCTGCCAAGGGTACTTGTACCGTCTGCGGTACTGGGATGTATAGGATTCTCCCTAAGTCAGCCGCTTAGTTTTGCCTTCCAAATAGATGAAGAAGAAGAGAAGCCCCCGCGTGAGTACCACTCGCGCGGGGGCTTGCTCGTGGCCCAAGGGCGATCCTTTGATGACGAAGTACCACGATCGGGAGTGGGGTGTGCCTGTAACTAGTGACAGGAGAATTTTTGAATTCTTGGTTCTCGAGAGTGCCCAAGCTGGACTATCTTGGTTGACCATCTTGCGAAAGAGAGAGGGTTACAGAAGAAACTTCGCTAACTTCGACCCCAAGAAGGTCGCGAAGTTTAGCAAAAAAGATGTCGCCAGACTCTTGAAGGATGCAAGTATCGTTAGAAACAGACTGAAAGTGGAGGCGACCATAAACAACGCCAAAAAGTTTTTAGAGGTGCAAAAAGAGTTTGGCACCTTTAGTAAATATATGTGGAGCTTTGTCGGCAGTAAGCCCATAGATGGCAAACGCAAGAGTTTGAAAGATTTGCCCGCTATCACCAAGGAGGCCGAAGCATTCTCTAAGGATCTAAAGAATCGCGGCTTCAAATTCCTCGGCCCCACCACCATCTACGCCCACATGCAAGCCGTCGGTATGGCCAACGACCACATTACCTCCTGTTTTCGCTATAAAGAGCTAAAAATGATAGAATCTAAAAAATAATGAAAATTATCGTTAAGGCTAAGCCCAATGCTAGGGAAGAAAAGGTGGTAAGGGTGAGTCAGCCGACTTTGGGTT